>Ga0181552_10001512_pt1 | contig 17582 bp, 16 predicted proteins | sample 011ome_18_FD_130583 | JGI IMG/M metagenome (GOLD analysis project Ga0181552, IMG submission 130583) | Coastal salt marsh microbial communities from the Groves Creek Marsh, Skidaway Island, Georgia - 011501BT metaG (megahit assembly) | ecosystem: Environmental > Aquatic > Marine > Intertidal...
ACCTGATCATCATAATGCACCGAGCTTTTATCTTGAGTAGCGCTTCCATATTGATGAATACTTTTTGAAACTTGTGTTCCATTTTTATCCCAACTCACATGTATGTAGAGCCCATCACCGCCTGAAGCTTTGAGATCTCCTTCCTCATCATTTCTTCCGTATATAGCTCTTAAGACATCTGGACCTCCCTGCACTGCAGTCTTCTTGCCGCCTCTTACAATGAAATTTCTATCAGCCCATAAGGGGTCAACTTTCCCATATGTTTCTGTTAATTCATTTACACATTCTCTATATGAAATCTCAGGATCTTGGGGAATTCTTTGACCCTGTTCGGAAATCCATTCGCTTGATAGTACACAGACGCCAAGAGCTGCAGATGTATTTTCAAAATCGGTTGCTAGGTTCCATCTCTTGAGTACATCTATTCCATAATTAAGTTCTTTGGTTTCGAACTCTCTATCAAATAGGTTTGCAATATATTTGTAAGATCTAGACTGTTCTGAATATTGATTATCAAACTTAATAGCATCAAATTCCTTCTCCCCAATTTTTTTATACTGTGAAAAAAGTTCTATTGATCTATATGCCCTATTAGTCATTCTAGTCTGTAATCCGAGAGTAGGAGAGTAGTCAGCAGGATTTAAATTATCATTTGCATCTGTAACTTTGAACGGATCTTGATTAGTGCTAGCTATCCAACCGGAAGAGGGATTTCTAATTTGAGGAATTTCTTCAAAATCAACATATTCATTCCATACAAGATCTGAACGAGTGCCATCAATTACATTTTTCCAATCTATTCCTTCCTTCCTGAGCGGAGAAGAGGAGTTATGAAGAAAAAATATATTATCCTCTCTATCTGCGAAGACACCATTAAAAGAAATAATAGATCGCATCCTCATGGCATCTATCCATTCTTCAAGCGAGTTTGCTTTATTCATAGCAAACCACTGATTAACTTGCTTTATATCTTCCATACCGGAAAACTTTAACGCATAGTTTTTGCCTGCAACTTCTAGAACTGGTCCATGGACTGAATATTTAGCCTCTCTCTTAACAGTCCACTTAATTGGTCCAAATATTTTCACCGGCAGGCTTATAGTTTCTTTTTTAAAGTCTACCCATTCTCCGTCGAGAAAATATTGATTCTCATTTTCTGGGTTTATCTCTAGTAAATAGCTATCGGACAGGTCTGGCTTATTGACGGTAAATCCCCATGCTATATTTTCGTTGAATCCAACAAAGATGAAAGGCGATCCTGGGAAAAGGCCTCCCATCATATTCCAGCCCTCGTTACTTCTGACATGAGCTTCATACCATGCAAGAGGTCCCTCTAGTGGCTGATGAGAATTGATGATAATTCTTGTTGATTTATCTGAAGTCTTTTTCGAATTAACGGCTAATACGTTTGAGCCTGTAACGAATTGCTCATTTTTAAATAAAGTAGTGTATTCCTCTTGTAAGTCTGCTTCCCTTTGAAGCTTTTCAATGGAACTGACAACTCCTGAGAAAAATAAATTTTGTATTGCGAATCCTGCAACGATGTCTTTCTCTGTTACTGGAAAGAAATGATTAAAATCATTTTCTGGATTTTTAATCATCCAATAATTTATTCCAGAAGCATATGCTTCTATGATGTTACGAACATCTTCATCTACATCAGTTGAATAATTTGCATCTATTCGCTCTCTTATTTTAAGAACTTTAATTAAATAGTCTTGAACTGCACCACTTGGGCCATCCTTAAGACCCATCTGAGCTCTATAGAGGTACATATTTTCTGCTATGTTTTTAAAATCATCTTCTGCATGTGCATACGCTAATCCAAATGCAGCATCCGCGTCAGTTTCTCCAAATACATGAGGCACGCCCCAGACATCTCTTGTAATTTCTGCTTTATATGAGTTTGCTTTTTCTAAATAGAAATTTATTTCGTTCTTATCCAAGGACTGACAAGACACCAATAACAGACTTAATTTAAAAAGTAATAAAACACGTAACATATTTTTTATTTTATAGACAAAGCCGTCTGTATAACAAAGTTTCTTTAATACTTTTTTTAAATGGTTTGAGTTATATTTAAGTCTCATAAAAAAAGGAGATAAATTATGAAAATAATACAGGCTGCACTTGTTGTAATTTCGCTATCATTCTTACCGAGTACTTTGTTTGCTGGAAATTCCACGACTAATGAAGACACCGCAAAGGCTTGGATAGAGGCTGCTTATGCAGGGAAGCAAGAGATGATCGATTCTGTTAAAGCCAACATGGCAGAGAATGGTTTGAATTATCCTGGAAGATTCGTTGGATTTGGATTTAATTGGAATCCACAACTAGGCGAGGGCAGAATGGTTGTGGAGAGAGTCATTAGTGACAGTCCAGCAGAAGGCATACTTCAATCAGGAGATGAATTCATTTCGGTTGAAGGAGTAGAAGTTAATCAAAAAAATATAGATGAAGAGAAATTGGCATTCTCAGGACTTCCTGGAAAAAAAGTTAATGCAATTGTTTTAAGAGATGGAAAGGAAAAGTCTATTAGTGTTACTAGAGGAATTGTTAATTCTTCTAATACTAAAGAGCAGGTGTTAGAAAATCTTACTGAAGCCAATGAAGAAAACTGGACCACTATTGAATACAGAATAAATGAAGTTGCCTCCAATGATGAGGACAATACTGTATATGTATGGCATTGGCACAGAAGTTTGAATACAACCTTTGATTTAGAATTTGAACAAAATGTTGTGACAAGATTCCTTTTCGATGATCAAGGAAAAGTCTTAGCTAGAGCAGATCTTTCAGAAGAAAGGTTGGTACAAAGTCAGCTAGGATTTTCTCTTACGCGATAATCAGTGAATAAACATGGCAGCTCTTTTCTGAGCTGCCATTTACTAATCAATTCTTATTTTATTCCAGAGGGAGAGACTCTGGTTTTTCCTTTTGTTGAGATAACTTCGACTAAATCACCTACAGAAAATCTATAACTTCCAACTTCCTGGACAACTGATATTGTTCTGCCATCGTCCATATTTATTGTGAGCTGAACCCCTTCAACTGCTCTAATGTTCTTAGATAAGTTTCCGCCAAGAGTTGCACCAATAGCTCCTCCAAGTACTGCTCCTATCTCTGATTCAGGTTTAGAGTCGCTTACTCCGCTTCCAGCAGCTGCACCAACCAAACCCCCTACGATCGTTCCAGACTTTGTATCTCCTTCAATTTTAACTTGTTTCAGAGATACTATTTCTCCATACAAAACATTTGAGACTCTTTGTGCAGCATCTCGTTCAAAAGTATCAGGTTGAAGTGAAGAATTTGCACAACTAAGTAGCACTAAATTAAGCCACAAGAAGGTAATAAAATTTTTCATAGTTTTATTTTGACAAAATGAATGTCTAAAAGTTCTAAAACCGACTTTAAAGGCTAGTAAATTTATCTAGATGAAAATCAGAATTTCCAAACTGAGAATCTATTACTAACAATCTTTTAAAAAAGTGTCCAATTCTCAGCTCTTCAGTTACCCCCATCCCTCCATGGAGTTGTACTGCACTTTCGCCAACAAAAATACCTGATTTTCCAATTAGGTGCTTCAGTGCATGAACTGTTCTCTGTGCAAGAATTGGATCTTGAACCGTTTCCATTGTTGCTCTTAACAAAAGAGATTTACATTGTTCATATTCCATAAACATATCAACCATACGATGTTGCAGAACCTGAAAGTCTGAAAGAGGGTGATCAAATTGCTCTCTTTGTTGTGTGTATTCAACTGTATCTTTATAAAGAACTTCCATTGCACCAACAGCTTCGGCAGATAATGCAAGAATTGCATCATTTACAACAGCTTGAAGTATTGAAAAGCCTCTATCTTTTTCTCCGATTAAATTACCGGAGGGTACTTCAACATCAGTAAATGTAATTTCTGAAGCTCTCAATCCATCTACTGTTGGAAAGTTTTCTCTCTCAATACCTTTAGAGGTTGCATCTACTAGAAATAAAGAAATACCATCTTCATCTACTTGGCTTCCACTTGTCCTTGTTACTACAACAATCTTATCTGCAGATTCGGCATTCAATACCATGGATTTTTTCCCATTGATGATGAAATTACTTCCATCTTCTCTTGCAGCCGTTGCAACATCTTCTATATCAAATCTGCTTTGTTCTTCAGCATATGCCAAAGTGACTTGGAGATTTCCCTCAATTAGATTTGGTAAGACGGATTCTTTAATTGCAGGACTTCCTCCTCTTTTTATAGCTCCACCGCCGAGGACTATATTCGCCAAGAAAGGCTCTAGAACAAGACCCTTACCAAATTGTTCCATCAATACAAGAGTATCAATTTGATTTCCACCAAATCCTCCTTCTTCTTCGCTAAAGGCGAGACCTAACCAGCCTAATTCAGCCATTGCGGTCCAATATTCCTGACTATAGCCAGGATCCTCAGAGCTTATCTTCACTCTGTTTGTAAGATCATAGTTTTCTTGAACAAAGCGCTCGACACTTTGCTGAATCATTTTTTGTTCTTCGGATAATTCAAAATTCATTTTGATTTCCCTGTAGTAAGTCCAAGGACCTTTTTAGCTACAATATCTTTCTGTACTTCACTAGCACCGCCATAAATGGTGAAGTAGCGACTATTCAGATAACCTGCTGTACCGCCCTTTGCAAATGAGGGGCCAACACCTTTATCGCCCCAAGCAGAAGCATAAATGCCACTGGCTTCAACAGTTAACTTTTGTATTCGCTGCTTTATTTCAGTCCCTTTTAGTTTAAGTATCGAAGATTCTGGACCCGGTTCTCCACCTGATGCGGCAGATGCCAAGCTTCTCAATTCTGTAAACTCTGTTGCTAATAAATCTATTTCAAGTTCACCAATTTTTGATTTGTAGCTTGCATCGTCCATTAAATTACCGTTACCTCTTTGAACTGTACTAGCCTTATCTTTTAGTTGTTCCAGCTCCACCAAAGATTTGGAAAGGCCTGCAAGACCGGTTCTTTCATGCTCTAAAAGACCTTTAGCATAAGTCCATCCTTTACCTTCTTCTCCAATTCTATTTTCAACAGGTACCTTAACGTCTGTGAAATGAACAGTATTAACAGTATGAGATCCCCCTAATGTAATGATAGGTTTTACTTCTATACCTTCTTGTTTCATGGGAAAAAGTAGGAACGTAATTCCTTGTTGTTTAATTCCTGAATCATCAGTTCTAGTTAAGCAAAAAATCCAATCAGCCATATGTGCAAGCGTTGTCCATATTTTTGAGCCATTAACGGTATAGTATGTGCCGTCTTCAGATAATACAGCCTTAGTTTTCAGATTTGCTAAATCTGAACCAGCTCCGGGTTCCGAATACCCCTGACACCAGTTTACTTTTCTATCTCTTATATCAGGCAAGAATCTCTCTTGTTGTTCTTCACTACCATAATTCATAAGTATTGGAGCTAACATTCCTAACCCAAAAGGAAGATCAAAGGGTAAATTTACTTGAGCGGTCTCTTGCTCCCAAATGTAATGTTGTGTTGGAGTCCATCCTGGACCACCAAATTTAGCTGGCCACTTTGGTACATCCCAGCCACCTTTTTCGCGAGCTTTTTTGAACCATCCTTCACGCCAAGCGAAGTAATCTTCACCTTGTTTAATTTTATTTTCTTCAAAAAAAGACCTAACTTCGTCCCTAAATTCTAGATCTTCATTACTTAGATTTATGTCCATATTTATTTCTTTGAATTTGTTGAAATCAGCGTAAATACTAATGTTTTTCAGACATCAAAGCTAGGAAAAATATGTAAAGAGTAGCTTTATATTGATCAGACTAAGGATAATTTTCTTAGTGGATTCAGTTTTCTCCTTTTTAATATTAATATAGTTTCATCATGGAAGAAAAATTGAAGAAATTTAGTGAAGAATTCTTTGGGAAATCAATGAAGTTTCTCAATCTTGAGTTTGTCTCTGCTGAAAATGAAATTTTTACTTTCTCATGTGAGTTCAATGAACATTGCGAAAATCCCATGGGTTTTGTGCAAGGAGGAATGATAACAACTGCTTTAGATGACGCCACGTCTGCAGCAATGATTTCCGGTTATCAAGAGAAGAAAGCGCCGATGACAACTGATTTGCATGTACTATTTCATAGACCGCTTCCTGTAGGAAAAGCTATTATGGAAGTAAAGATAATTAAACTGGGTTCTAGAAGTGCTACTTCTGAAGGAAGAATGTTTAATTTGGATAAAAAGCTTGTTGCTACTTTAATGCATACGGCTCAACCAGTAGATATTAGTTAAAGGAGAATATTATGAAACCAGTTTGTTTAGTATTCGGTGCAGGAGCTGGAATAGGAGGAACAGTAGCCTCTAAATTTGCAAGCGAAGGTTATCATTCGTTCTTATGCAGAAGGTCTGATCAAGAAGGGTTAGATAAATTGATTGGTGATATTGAAAAGGCCGGAGGTTCTGCTTCTGGTCAGCTTTTAAATGCCATAGAGGAGAATGCAATTGAAGAGGTTATAAACAAAGTTGAGTCTGAAGTCGGCCCAATAGAAGTAGTGGTTTATAACCTAGGCGCACAAACAGGTATGAAGCTTCTTAGTCAAACTACATATAAAGAATTTGAGTGGGGTTGGAAAATGGCAAGTTTTGGCCTTTTCAGAGTCGCTAAAGTTCTTTGCCCCATAATGGTAGAAAGGGGTAAAGGGACTATTCTTGTGACTTCCGCTACAGCAGCTATGCGAGGTAACGCTACTCAGCACTCTCACGCTGCAGCCATGGCAGGAAGGAGAATGCTCTGCCAGTCCTTAAATGCTGAGTTCTCTTCTAAAGGAATTCATGTTGCCCATATAGTCGTAGACGGGGCTGTAGATGCACCAGACACTCTCGGCAAGATGTTAGGCCCGGAAATGTATCAGCAGCTCAGAGAAACGAAAGGAATGGAACATGACGGGTTGTTATTGCCTAAGGAAATTGCTGAGACTTATTTTCATCTAGCTCAACAACATCGATCAGCTTGGACACACGAGCTCGATTTACGAGCTTTCAGTGATTTAGCCTGGTGGAATCACGCTACTATGCTGGATGATGATTGATCTTAAAGTTTGATATTTGTATATCGTCCTGACCTAAATCTTTATAGTTATCATCTATACGTCCTTGGATATATTCTTTCCAAGTAAATGCTCGATAGCGCGGCTTTGCAGCAGAAATTATTGATAAGGGTTGAATGATTGAATCACTAGTTGGATTATAAAAGAAAGGCGTGCTGTATCTGGGTTCAGATGTCCTCTTCGATACTCTATGAATAGCGGCTACATAATTATCATTTGTCCAAACTTGCATAGCGTCACCCAGATTAACTACTATTGAGTCTTTCTCAGGAGTAATATCTATCCAACCAAATTCTTTTGATTTTGCTTGTAATCCTCCTGTCATGTCCTGAAGCAATAATGTCAATATGCCCGGATCGGTATGATGATGTAGGGCCATATCACCCAATCCATTAACTTCATTTTTTTCCAATAAAGAAAGAGGATCATCTACAGGATAGAAATTTAGTCTGGCATTGCTTGTTTTAGAGTCACCAAATATCAAGTCATTTTTAGATATACCCAAACAGAACAGGATTAAATCTAAGGTCTCTTTTGCAACTTCAGAGGATTTTTTAAAGAAGCTTTCCATTGTTTCTCTAAACAGAGGTTCATCTGGCCATTGATTGATATCTTTCTCTGACCGCGTTTCCATGAAGTCAAAGACTTCTTTTAGGTCTCTTTTTTGTTTTGTAAGCTCTCTATCATAGAAACCAAGAGGAATTTCTTCAGATCTTAATAACTTAAGTTTATCTTCTCTTTGTTGGGCAAAGAACCATTCCGACATGCTCCACATATTGTTTATTTCATTTTGCATTCCATGGTTTTTTAAGAGAAAAAAACCATGATCTCTGCATGCAGAATCTAGCAATCTAAGTTGATCTTTATCCTTCGAAGCTTCTTGGAGATCTATAAGAGGAACATTAGGAGTTGACATGATCACAAGCCTTTTCTGAGAATCCAATTACTTTTTCAAAAGCATACATAGCCTTTAACACATCTAAGTCTCTTCGCTGTCCACCTATAATCTGCAATGAAGCAGGGAGTCCTGAATCTAAGGTGGAAATCGGGATCACTCCTGCAGGATTTCTAGTCATATTGATACCCATTGTAAAATCTACCCAAGAAGGTGTTTCGTTACCGTTAACAAAACCGTCGCCTTCCAGTTTAGGTGCATGTCCACATGTAGCAGGTGTGATGATTAAAGGGGACTCATCAAAGAATCCTTGCAACTGATACCCTAATTTGTGACAAGCATCTATTGAGGTGGCATAAGATGCACCATCCATTGTGGTGCCCATTTCAATAAATAATCTTAGAAGAGGATCTATTTTCTCAAATTCGTCTGTACCAATTAGATGTTGTTGTCTTCTTGCGCACGCAGAGGCCCAGAATACCATCCATGCTTCAACAGGGTTATCCTCCCAGATAGTCTCTTTTTCAATAATTTCAACACCCGAATCAGCAAGCGCATTAATAGCCGTTTCACATTTTGATAATATTTCCTTATCTACAGAAGAGAACCCCATAGTCGGAGACCATATAGCAGTTTTAGGTAATTCCTCAGTTAAACTGCCCAGCCAGTCTAAATTTTTACCTTCTAAAGAAAAAATATCTGTTGGATGTGGCCCCACAGTTGCATCCAGTGCTAGGGCATTATCTTCTGTAGTATTCGCCATTGGACCCTTTACCGTTAGAAGTCCTGAACCGGGAGGTGTATCACCCCCAATAGGGATTCTGCCTTGTGAGGTTTTAATTCCTGCAAGCCCTCCTAGAGCTGCAGGTATTCTTATAGAACCACCTCCATCAGAACCTGTTCCTAGAGGTATCATTCCTGATGCCAGCGCTGCAGATGTTCCGCCTGAGGATCCTCCTGGTGAATATTCAAGGTTCCAAGGGTTTTTGGTTATTCCAAAAGGTACATTATCTGTTTTTCCTTTGTGCCCAAATTCTGGAGTATTAGTTTTTCCCAAAATTACGCAACCTTGATCTCTCATTCTCTTTACTAGTATAGAGTCCTCGCTGGCGGGCTTATCATTCACATGCAATTCAGAACCGAAAGTCGTTACAAATCCTTTAGCATCTTCCAAATCCTTTACTCCAATAGGTATTCCAGCAAGTTTTCCGACGGTTTCACCTTTTTGAATCAAATTATCTATCTGCTTTGCCTGGTTTATCGCATCTTCATGATTGACAGCGCAAAAAGCATTTAATTCTCCATTGTATTTATCAATATTGTCTAATGCAGCTTGCGTGACCTCTGTAGCTGACATTTTTTTTGACTGAATATTGCTAGCCAATTCTTTCAACGAGTAATCTCTAAAGTCCATAGTGTTCTCTCCAATAATTTAAATGATGTTATCATTTTTTAGTAATATGAATTCAATTTAGTTATGAACTTTGAACACACAAAAAAAACAAAAGAACTGATTAATCTTGTTTCTAATTTTATAGAACAGAAAATCAGACCCAGAGAGAAAGAGTACGATTCAGCCATGGCTGGCTTCCGAGATTCAGGAAATCCTTGGCAGGTACCTGAAGTTTTAACTGAACTTAAGCAAGAAGCAAGAGAGCAAGGTCTTTGGAACTTTTCTCTAACTGGAGATTTAGGATACGGGCTTACAAATTTAGAGTTTGCACCTCTTGCTGAAATGATGGGGGTTGGTTGGACTTCAGAAGTTTTCAATTCTTCTGCTCCTGATGCAGGCAATATGGAAGTACTTGATAAATATGGTAGTGATTATCAAAAAGACAAATGGCTTGAACCTTTATTACAGGGAAAAATACGTTCTGCTTTCGCTATGACAGAGCCAAATGTTGCTTCTTCTGATGCTACAAATATCGCTAGCTCGATAAAGAGAGATGGAGAAGATTATGTTCTTAATGGTGAGAAGTGGTGGACTTCTGGATATGGCAGACCCGATTGTAAATTCATGATTTTCATGGGAGTTTCTAATCCTGACGCTCCTAAACATCAAAGGCAATCCCAGATAATTGTCCCAAAAGATACTCCCGGAATTAGCTTAAAAAGAATGCTAACAGTGTATGGTTCAGACCACGCGCCAAATGGTCACGCTCACTTGATTTTCGAGAACGTAAGGGTTCCTAAAGAAAATATGATACTGGGTGAGGGCAGGGGTTTCGAAATAGCTCAAGGCAGATTAGGTCCAGGCCGTATACATCATTGTATGAAAATTATAGGTGCTGCAGAAGTTGCTCTTGAATTGCTATGTAAAAGAGCTTCTTCTAGGAAGGCTTTTGGGAAAGCACTTGCTGAATTAGGAGGTAACTACGACGTTATAGCTAAATGCCGTAACGAAATTGAAATGTGTAGACTCCTAACATTAAAGGCTGCCTATATGATGGACACTCTGGGAAATAAGAAAGCAAAAAGCGAGATTGCACAGCCAAAAGTGGAAGTACCCAGTATGGCAGTAAGAGTTATTGAGAGGGCAATTCAGATACATGGTGGAGCCGGTGTTTCTCAAGACACTCCTCTAGCAAGCTTATATAGCTCTATCAGGTATCTGAGAATTGGAGATGGTCCTGACGAAGTGCACTTAAGAACTATTGCCAAGGAAGAGTTAAATAAATATGCAGATTAGTGGTTTAGACCCTTTTCAGTTTCAACAGACTTTATCGAGAGCATTTTTTTAGCAAATTCCATTTCTTTATCTGCGTTAAGCTTATTTAGTTTGAACTGCTCTGAATCTTGTGTAGCTATGATTATTCTTCCGGAGTCTGTATCTACCCTGATGCTATCCGACTTGAAGATCTTATTTTCTTTAGATATTACAATAGCCTCAAGCTCATTGTTGAGGTCTTCCACGTGACAGCCTTCTATTAATTGCTTTAATTCTTTCAATTTCATATTTGTATTGTATCAATAATATAAAGTATATGACAGCGCTGTCTTTTAGTTAAAGTCAGCTGCCAGGCTCTTTACAGTAGTTAGAGGTATCTCTTTTGTTTTTATATTATATTTAGGGTGGTCTATGCCAGCGTATAACATTTTTGCGCTTTTGAAGTCAGCGATCATATTCTTGTCGAATTCAAATCTCAAAAAATGGACAGCTGAAGTTTTTTCTTCATTTGATCTTTCTAGATCTTCATCAGCTACAGCATAAACTCTTTCATTTTCGCCAATTTGTAACCATACCTTGTTTTCTACAAGGTGCAGATCTTTCAATTTTTCTGCTCTTACTTCTTTATCGGGATATTCAATCAGCATCGTGGCTTTTAAGTTAGCTCCATCAGGTATAAGTGGGTTGTATGCGCCTAACTCCTCTTCGATTCCATCAGAATCAAATATCTTCTCAATCCTTAGCATTTCTTGTATTTGATATTTAATTGTCTCTATACTTTCAAAAAGTAAGCTGATATTTTCTCCAATTTGTATGAGCCTATCTTTTTTCAGTTGTATAACTTCGGCACGAAGTTCCTCCCTGCGTTCACTATATTCTTCTAAGGAAAGTAAGTCGGTTTTGTTTAATTTTGTCATTTTATTCAACTCCATAAGCTTTTTTGATTAATGAAATTGGATGGGCGGAATCTGGTTTATTCTTTGAGACATGTTGTATTTGTTTTGCGGCCAGAGGACAGTCACTTGTGAGGTGATCAGCTTCTGATTCATCTACTTTTCTAGAAACAGGTCTAGCAATCTTTACTGAATTATTATGAGTCTCTTCCTTTACTGCATAAGTACCATCATGACCTGAACAACGCTCGATAGCTTGAACTTCTGTATCGGGAATAAGTTCTAACAATTCTTTAGTTTTTGGACCTATATTTTGGACTCTTTGATGACAAGCTACTTGATATGCTATTTTTCCTAGAGACTTTTTAAAGTCCTTATTTAGAAGTCCTTTATCTTCTCTGTATGATAGATATTCGAAAGGGTCGAAAATATGCTGTTTAATCTTCTTTAAATCCTGATTGTCATCGAACAGCAATGGCAGCTCTTGCTTGTACATCAAAACACACGAAGGTACCAACGAGATGATGTCATACCCTTGCTCAATCTCGGCAAGAAGTAGAGGAGTATTCTGCTCCATCAAACTTTCTACTGACTTAAGGTCGCCTAGATCAAGTTTCGGCATACCACAGCACTTATCATCGATCATGAGTTTTGCTTCAACTCCATTATGTTCCAGGACTTTCAGCAAATCATTTGCAAGATTTGCATCATTATTTCTGCAATAACACCCAGTATAAACAGCCACCTTTCCAGTTGTCTTCTCAGTAGTAGTTACTTTTTCAATAGTTTTTGGGGTGTACTTTTCTACAGAGCTCTCAAATTTTGGCCAAGGGGCATCTGCATGAACTCCTGTTACTTTTGAAGCTACTTTCCTGGCTGAACCATTTGAAGAAATTGCTTCATAGGTTATATCCACTAGCGGCAGTTTCATGAACTTTCCAAGTTTATCTGTCGAGGTCAAGACTTTATCTCTAACTCTTTTTTTGAGAGATTTATTTTTTTCTTCGTAGGCTATTGCTTTACCTCTCAGCATTAGGTGTGGAAAATCAAGTGCCCAAGGATGAGGAGGCACATAAGGACATTTTGTCTGATAGCAGAGATCACACATGTAGCATTCGTCTACCACTTTCTGAAAGTCATTTTTGTCTACACCATCTAGTTCAAATGTTTCTGACTCATCAATTAAATCAAATAAGGTTGGAAAAGATTCGCACAGACTTACGCACCTTCTGCAGGTGTGACAAACATCATAAACTCTTTCGGATTCTTTGAGGAATTCCTCTTTATCCATAAAAGATGGATCCTTCCAATCAACAGGATGTCTAGTAGGTGCTTCTAAGCCGCCTTCCTTTTCTGAAAATATATCTGACATAGGGGTATCAAATAAGGTGCGCTGAACGCACCTTATAGAGACTTTTAATTAATGATTAAGCTAATTCGTCTAGAGCTTTAGAAAATCTATTAGCATGAGATCTTTCTGCTTTGGCAAGTGTCTCAAACCAGTCAGCGATTTCATCGAAACCTTCTTCTCTTGCAGTTTTAGCCATTCCTGGATACATGTCTGTGTATTCATGTGTTTCACCGGCTACTGAAGCTTCTAGGTTAAGCTTTGTTTCACCCATAGGAAGTCCTGTTGCAGGATCACCAGTTTCTTCTAAATATTCTAAATGACCGTGAGCATGACCTGTTTCACCCTCTGCAGTTGAACGAAAAACAGCTGCTACATCATTATGACCTTCCACATCTGCCTTTGCTGCAAAGTATAGGTATCTTCTATTTGCTTGAGATTCACCTGCAAATGCATCTTTTAGATTCTGTTCAGTATTTGTTCCTTTAAGACCTGACATTATTTTCTCCGTTTATAAAAAAAACTATTTTAGAGTAAATTTTTTTTAAATTTGTTGATGAAATCCATTATTACTTTGATAACAATTCTCATTAATAATGAACAATTAATAAATATGGCCGCATGATATTTATAATTTATATATTTGTATAATCATTTATTCAAATTATAATAATAGACAAAATCTATAATGAATTTAAAGGATCTCAAGTACTTTTCTAGCTTAGCTAAACATAAAAATTTTAGTAAAGCTGCTGAGGAGTGTTTTGTAACACAGCCCACTCTTAGCAACCAAATCAACAAATTAGAACAAGAATTAGGCTTAACTCTTTTTGAAAGAACAAATAGAAAAGTCACAATAACTGAAGAAGGTAGATTGATCTTAGAAGCAGCTCAAAAAACTTTAGAAACAGCTTCTGAAATAGAAAAAATTGCGCATAGATTTAAACAACCTTTGATGGGAAAGATGACTTTAGGAGCAATCCACACCCTAAGTCCTTATCTTCTTCCGATAATATTATTGCCCTTAAAAGAAGCTTATCCAGATTTAGATTTAATTATAGTTGAAGCAACAACCTCAGAATTAGTAGAAGATCTAAAGTCTGGAAAAATCGATGCAGCCCTATTAGCTACCACTGTAAAGAATGAGAAAGGCCTTAAAGAGCGTCAATTATTTAAGGAGCCATTTTGGTTAGCGCACCCGGTTAATCATGATATCTATGCTGTTGATGATATTACTGTCAAACATCTACAGAATTTAGATTTACTTTTATTGCCAGAGGAGCACTGTCTATCTGACCAAGTAAAGTCAGTATGTGGACTTAAAAATTTGGAGACAGAAGGACCCATGCAGTGGTTACATGCAGGGAGCTTAGAAACAATTTTACAATTTGTAGCTATGGGACAAGGATCGACCCTTGTTCCTGCACTGGCAACATATGAAGGCCGTATCAATACCCAAGGAATGATAGTTAGGAAGCTTGATGTAGATCAAGCCTATAGAAATATCTCCATTTCATTTAGAAAGGATTATTCTAAAGAGTCCGATTTAAAGGTTCTGAGTAAATTTATCAAAGCTAATCTTCCAAATACTGTTGTACCTCTTTAGCTTGACTTGATGAATTCTTAATCCACGTTATCATTGTCTACATAAGTGTAAAGGGGAGGCTATGCCTGAGAATTAAACCCTTGAACCTGATCCATACAATGATGGCGGAGGAATTACATGACATCAAATAAATATAGTTTTTTCACTTTTCTTTTTTTCCTATCTTTCCAATCTTACTTTTATTCTGAAGAGGTAGATGAAATAGTAGTTAGCGGAGATTGGAGGGAAATTACCCAAGCAGAAAAAAATTCAAGCTTAATTATTTTTACCGAAGAGAATATCGATAAAAAACAATATAAACATTTTGAAGATTTATCTTATTCTGTTCCAAATCTAAATTTTGCTGCCAGTGATTCCAGGCCTAGATATTTCCAGATTAGAGGTATAGGGGAAAGGTCTGGATATGAAGGTACTCCAAATTCTTCAGTAGGATTCCTTATCGATGATATTGATTTTTCAGGACAAGGGGGAATAGCCTCTTCTTACGATATTAAGCAAATAGAGGTTTATCGTGGACCTCAGGGTTCAAGAATGGGAGCTAACGCACTAGCGGGAATGATTTATGTGAAAACAAATGATCCAGTTGACAACTTTTTTGCTAAAGCAGATTTAATTCTGGGTGATTACGGACGCAAAGACTTAGGTGCAGTTGTTAATGTACCAATCTCATCCGATTTTAAATATAGGTTAAGTTTAAAAAAGGAGGATGCTGATGGATTCAGAAAAAACATTTACTTGAACAGGTCTGATACTTCAAGGAAAGACGAAAAGTCTTACAGATTTAAATTAGATTGGAATTTGAGTGATACTTCATCATTAGATATTTTGCATTTTGATCATGACTTTGATAATCCTGCAGATATATGGACAATTGATGGTTCACTAAATACCCTTTCGGACAGGCCCGGTATGGATTCTCAAGACTCCAGCGCAACAGGTTTGAGCTATATATTCAATACCTCTAAATACAAGATTAATTTTCTGTATTCTAAAACAGAAACGGATGTTATCTTCAGTTACGACGCCGATTGGGGCAACTCCCTATCTCATGCTCCTTATGTTTATGATTATTTCTCTGAGACATTCAGAAATAGAGATACTGAAAATATAGAAATTCGGTTACTTTCAAGTGACCTAGATTTAGGCTCAAGAAATTTGGAATGGATCATAGGGTTTTCCATTTTTGAAATCGAAGAATCTAATAATAAATTTGATGATGGTGCCTATGGCGATCCCTTCGATGGTTATGATACTTTCTATAGTGAATCTTTTTTCTCGAGTAATTACTCTTCCAAAAGTAAATCCTTATTTGGGAATATAGATTACTTTATTGATTCCAATCTAAAACTCTCATTTGGAATGAGATGGGAAGATTGGGAGGCAAGTTATCTTGATTCAAATAAAGAATCATTCAATCCGGCAAATGATATGAATGGAGGAAAGATATCATTAACAAAAAGTTTAGAAGATTTGACGTTATACGTTAGCGCAGCGAAAGGATATAAACAAGGAGGTTTTAATTTGGGTACTGGGTTCAGTAACTCGTCTTTCAGTGACAGCATAAATTACGAACCTGAATCATTGATCAATTATGAAATAGGCATAAACAATTATCTGACATCTTTAGATACTTACCTTGATCTTGTTATATTCTTCTCTGACAGAAAAGATCAACAAGTTCTTATCTCAACTCAGGTAGATCCTCAAGATCCTAATACATTTTTATACTTAACTAGAAATGCTGCTGAAGGAAATAATTTCGGAGCAGAATTGAGTATTAAGAAAGATTTTTCTGATAGTTTTAATATGTTTTTTGATCTAGGTTTGCTTAAAACGAAAATAAAAAACTATGCATCACGTCCAGATCTAGAGGGAAGAGAACAGGCTCACGCTCCAAGTTATAGCTTTTCGACAGGTATATCTTGGAAGATTTCTCAACAATTAGAATTTATTTTAGACCTAACTGGAAAAAGTGATTTTTATTATTCTGACTCTCATGATAATAAATCCGATAGTTATGTTTTGACTAATATGAACCTTGCTTATACGGCTAAAAGAACTAAATACAATCTCTGGATAAGAAATTTATTTGATGAGTACTATTCTTTGAGGGGATTTTATTTTGGAAACGAACCTCCAAATTTTGAAGACTCTTTATATGAGAGACACGGAGATCCAAGAAATCTAGGACTATCTATCCAATATGTATTCTAATGCATTGTTGGGGCTCGAATTAATAGCTGTTCTTCTTGCTGTCCTCTATCTGTTGTTAGCAGTAAGGCAAGATATCAGATGCTGGATAGCTGGCATTATCAGTTCGCTAATTTACCTATTTTTAATGTACCAAGCCAATCTTTATATGGAGTCTGTACTTCAAATATTTTACGTTTTTATGGGTATTTATGGCTGGAGCCAATGGAATTTAAATACAGGTAAGGATAAAGCTCTCAAAGTAAGTACTTGGAGCTTGAGAAGACATGTAATTGTAATATTTTCAATTTTAGGGTTTTCATTTTTAGCAGGAAACTTATTAGAGGCTTACACTAACGCAGCATTACCATTTTTTGATTCTTTAACAACTTTTGGGGCCTTGGTTGCAACCTATATGGTTGCAAAGAAGAAATTAGAAAATTGGATATATTGGTTTGTTATAGATTCTATTTCCGTATTTCTATTTTTTGAAAGGGAACTATATCTAACGGCATTATTGTTCTGTCTATATCTAATCATAATTATTTTTGGATTTAGGTCTTGGTTAGCCGAATATAGATTGTAATAATCCCTACTATCACCTTAATCAGTTTTGGCGACATTTCTAAAAAGTATGAGAGAATACGAAATATTTTGGAGAAAACTATGGCAAAGGCTTTATACCCAGGTACTTTTGATCCTATAACTCTAGGGCACATAGATATCATTGAAAGAGCACTTCATCTTTTTGATGAAGTAACTATAGCTATTGCCACAAGTGCTTCAAAAAAACCTATTTTTACTCTTGAAGAGAGAATTGAGCATGTAGAAAAAATATTTGAAGGAAATAAGAATGTTAAGGCCATTGGCTTTACTGGACTAGTTGTAGAT
>Ga0181552_10001514_pt1 | contig 17580 bp, 20 predicted proteins | sample 011ome_18_FD_130583 | JGI IMG/M metagenome (GOLD analysis project Ga0181552, IMG submission 130583) | Coastal salt marsh microbial communities from the Groves Creek Marsh, Skidaway Island, Georgia - 011501BT metaG (megahit assembly) | ecosystem: Environmental > Aquatic > Marine > Intertidal...
GAAAAAAATTATGATGACATTAATAAATCTAATAATCACTACGGTCGTCATGGAACGAGAACCAATATCGAACTAGAGAATATACTTAAAACTTTAGAACAGTCTGACTATGTTCAACTTTGTTCCTCTGGATTAAGTGCAATCGTATTAGTGTTAATGTCTATTTGTAAACAAGGCGATGAAATCATTTACTCTGATAGTTCTTACGAACCAGTCAAATCTTCTCTTAAAATGCTAAAAGAATTTGGAGTGAAGTCCTTTGCGTACAATCCCAATGATATTGATAGTATAAAAAAATTGATTACTACTAATACGAAATTAATTTATGTAGAAAATCCTGGAAGCTATTCTTTTGAATTCCAGGATCTAAATAAAGTTTTATCCATTGCCAAAAAACATAAAATTACTTCAGCCATAGATAATACTTGGGCTACCGCACTTTACTTCAAGCCAATCCCATTTGGTTTTGATATTTCAATTTGCTCTGCAACCAAATATTTATCAGGACACTCCGATTTTATGATGGGAACGGTGGCTTATAATAAAAATTTAAGAAACAAAATATCAAAGACAGCCCGATCTCTGGGGAACCATGTTAGCGCAGAAGACGCGTACTTATGCTTTCGCGGTCTGAGAACATTATCTATTCGACTTCAACGTCATCATGAAAATGCTTTAAAAGTAGCTAAATTTCTTTTGAAACATAAAAAAGTATCCTCAGTTTTATACCCTCATAGCTCTGTATCTAAAACATATACAAGTTGGAAAAAAAATTATACTGGCGCGAGTGGTTTGATGGGCGTTGTGCTAAAAAATACTACTCCAACTAAAATTAAAAAAGCTATTAATCAAAGTAAAGTTTTTAATATTGGATATAGTTGGGGAGGTTTTGAAAGCATGGCCCTACCCGGCCACTTAGGCAATCGAGAATTTAAGAATGAATATTCTGATAATAATTTAATTCGCCTTCATATCGGGCTTGAACATATTGATGATATTTTAGAGGATTTAAAAAAGTTTTTAGCCGCTTTATAATTTAGTAAAAGCTAAATTAAGATCATTAATCAAATCAGCTGTTTCTTCGATCCCAATTGAAATACGAATAAGGTTATCGTAGATACCAATTTTTTCTCTTAATTCTTTGGGTATTTTTAAATGAGTAGTTGTTGCTGGGTGAATAGCCATACTTTTTGTATCACCAAAATTATTAGATAACTTGATCATTTTAAGGCTATTTAAAAATTTAAATGCAGTTTTTTTAGTTCCTTTAATAGCAAAACTTAAAACTGTCCCGCCATTTTTCATTTGTTTTTTTGCAAGCGTATATTCAGGGTGGTTGTTAAGAAAAGGAAAATGAACCCTATTGACTTTTTTATGTTTGTTAAGAAAGTTTGCAATTTTCAATGCATTAGTACTAGCCTTATCAACCCTTAAAGGAAGTGTTTCTAAACCTTTAATTAAGACCCAACTGTTAAAAGGACTGATGGAGAGACCTGCGTTTTGAACAAAAGGCTCAAGCTTATCCTTTCTATTTTTTTTGGAGGAATTAATAATACCGCCAATTACTCTGCCCTGCCCATCAATATGTTTAGTCCCAGAATAAACTGCGTAATCAATACCGTACTGAGCAAGAGGCAGCGTATAAGGACCTGGTAAAATATTATCAGCAATTGTTACTATTTTATTTTTTTTAGCTAAAACCGAAATTCTTTTTAAATCAATTATTTCTAGAGTTGGATTTGATACTGTTTCAAAGAAAAATACTTTTGTATTTTTTTTGATTGATAAGCGCCATGCATCTAAATCTGTTCCATCAATGAGAGAGTATTCGATGCCATACTTAGGTAGCAAATTAGTTAATGTAAAATAACAGGAACCAAATAATGATCTTGACGCAACAACATGATCGCCTGACTCTAAATTCACCATCAACGCCGCAAACACTGCTGCCATTCCACTGGAAACAACTAAAGAACTTTGAAAGCCGTCCAATAAAGCGAACCTGTGCTCTAAGGATGTAGTTGTAGGGTTAGATAGTCTTGTATACTGGTAGCCTTCTCGCGTTTTAAGAAAAATTTGCTCTGCGTGCTCAGCTTTTTTATACACAAAGCCAGATGTAAGAGAGATTTCTTGTGATGTTTCAAGAAAGTTGCTTCTTTGATCTGGCAAATGGACGAGATCAGATACCACTGATTTAGGGGTCTTTTTCACAAGTTCTTTTTAGCGAACTAATTTCTATAAGTCAAACTCAATTACATAGCGGCGCAGGGCACAAAATCGACAGTTGAATAAAATACTCAAAAATAGACCTTATATTGTTGATAGATACTTGCTTGATTTAAAAGTGACAGCATTCGTGTTTATCAAAACCAAAAATCATAATATTGAGTGGTCTAATAAACTAGTGGAAGTTGTAGCTAAATTTCCCGAAATTGTTTCTTTTTATCGAATGAGTGGTGAAATTGATTACTTGTTGAAAGTTATTGTCAAAGACTTAGATGACTTTGATATGTTTTACAAAAAATTAATATCAGAAGTACAGCTTGATAATGTTACATCTAGCTTTTCTCTTGAAGAAATAAAAAATACAACAGAATTACCGATTAAATTAAATTAAAAATAATTATACAACTCATTAATAGTAGCATCAGATAGAAGATCTTTCTAAAAAGAACCTCCGATATAAATCTTCTAATATATTGTCCAATTAAAACTCCTATAAAAATAGGAATTAAAATAACTATAGAGTTAATAAATATTTGCATAGTAATCAGATCGAAATTTGAAAAACTTATAAACTGGGCAGCTGGGTATAAGAAAAATGCAATTCCTAATAATTGAATGGTTTGATTTTTATTAAAATTAAATGACTGTAATAAAAACACTAGTGGCATCGTATAGATGCTCGTTAAACCAATAACTATTCCGTTCATTGCCCCCAATATTGATTGAGTGTAAGGAGAGGACGCTGATTTCAACTTATAAGTAATATTCAATAATGATAAAGTAGAGTTTAAAATTAATACTGTCGCGACAGAAATCAATACTAACTCCGATTGGAATACTTTTAATAGATATACACCTGGATAAACAAATAAGGTTGAAAATATTAAAAAGTATTTAGTTTGTTTAATTAAAGAAATAAAAAAACCGCCCTGTGTTAATTGATAAATATTGATTAATAGGGTTGGTAAAAGAACCAGTCCTATTACTTCTTTGACATCAATGATAAATGCCAGTAGTGAAATAGAAACGGTAGGCAGTCCAAAGCCAATGCTGCCTTTAACCGTACCTGCTATTAGATAAGCAAAAAAAATATAAACTAAAATTATAAATGGGTATTGATCGATGATCATTTTAGAATATTTCTATATTTAAAACCCTATTAAATCTCTAGTTTTTTAAAAAAAAATTTAATTTATATAAAATTTGAATATGATGGCATTCCCCTAGCCGCTAGGTTGAGACTTAGTCTGAGGAGGAAAGTGGCAAGGGGCTGATAAACAAAACTTTAAACTTCGCCGTTCATCAAGTTTCTTAGATAATCAATTTTCATATCTAGCGTTACATCGTTGGGGGTTAGGAGTTTCATTTCATCATAAACTTTTTGTGCCTGAGTATACATTTTATATTCAATCAAAATTCTAGCCATGCCATCTAATGCTCCAAAATGCCTAGGCTCTAATGCAAGTGTTGCCTGAATATCCTGCATGGAGTTTTCATATTCTCCCATAAAAAAAAAGAATGTAGCTCTTTTATTGTAAGCCTCAGAATATTGGGGATTTTTTTCAATCACGTAATCCAATGCTTTTATTGCTTGAGGATAATTTTTACCTTGAAAAAAATATTGCATCGAGTCCATGATGGTTTGAATTTCTTCATCGTCAACAGTCATCCATTCTGTCCATATTTGATCAACTATATTATTTTGTGCTGTCAGATCTTTTGCTTCATATAATTCATCAAATAACTGTTCTAGTTTAGGGCTGTTTTGGTCAGCCTGTCCTACAAAGGAAAATAGGCTTAAATACAAGCTAATTAAAAAAATTCTCATCTGATTACCAATATTAAACATATAAAAAATTAATGATAAAAAAAATTTTAATTATTTTTACGTTGATTTCTTTACATAGTTTACTGTATGCAGAGGATAGTTATCAACAGGACTACTTACAGACAATGACAATAATTGATAGCCAATTAAAAGCATTTTTAAATCAAGATGCAGAACTAGCTTACTCCTACGCCGCCCCCATCATTCAATTAAAATTTAAAAATTCTCAAGAATTTATGGCCATGGTTAAAAACTACTACGAGCCAGTTTTCAACCCCAAACAGTATTTCTTCATTGATTTTAAATATGTAAACGGGGCTATTTTGCACAATTTACAGATTATTTCTCAAGAAAATAAATCTTATTTGGCAACCTATTCCCTTATTAAAGAAGACAACAATTGGAAAATATCTAGTTGTGCACTGTACCCTTTTAAAAAGGAATCAATTTAATTTTTTTAATTTCGAATAAACCAAATAACCCGAAATTATTATTAAGATAGCGCCGAATATTTCTACATAAGATGGGTAGTGATTAAAGATTGTAATACTGATAACTATACCAAAAATAATTTGAGAATAGTGAGTGATACTAAAAAAGGATGCTTCTATTCTTCGAAGTGAATAAACCAAAATCATCATGGCAACACCATCTAATAAACCTGAGCTGACCATGATTAAAAAATCAAGCAATTTAATATTATTAAAATGATTAATAGACATAAAAAAGAAAACGGCTCCTGCAAAAATCATGCTATAAAAAGTTAAGGCAACTGATCTTTCTGTCTTACCATAAATTCGAACAGAAAAGTCTAGACAAGCCAAACTGCAAACACCGATAATAATAAAAAGCACGCCTAATGGATCAAACCCCTCACTTAAACTAAAACCAGAAACTAAAAATACAGCAATCATTGCTATGATTAATGAAAGTATTTTAGATAAATAGACTGCTTCTTTTAGGATGACGATACCCATAACCGACAATAAAACAGGTGCCGAAAGAAGTATGGGATAGGCAATAGAAAGCGGTAATAAAATTATTCCCTTAACAATAAAATAATAAGTCATCGTCATTAATATTCCGCGAATGAGATGTAACTTATAATTTTTAGTTTTAATTTCGGTAAAGCTTCTTCTAAAAAGTAAATAAAAGATTATTGGAATAATTGCTGAAAAACTGGCGATACAAAAAATGACTGTCTCTTTGTATGTGCTGCCTAAAATTTTGATAAGCGTATCGGCAATCGTAAAAAGAAAATAAGAAAAAGTACCTAAAATATAAATGTAATGTTTTTTACCTTCTAGGAGAGACATGAAACCTATTTCTATATCGAATAACCATAAATAGAACTAAGAATTTTAGGCAAAATGGAATAAAAAAATAAAATATTTTAATAGGCGCAATATTGAAAAACACTGATATTTCATGATTTTGTAATAGGCCATAACCAGTTAAAGCTATACCTGCCGCTATTCCAATAGCTGCTTTTCTAATAATAGAAAAAAGGGCTGTAAAGGTCTGAGATAATCGATTGTCACTATTATCATCTAAAATATCAGCCAATTCAATTTGCGGAATGATTAAGTCAACACCCACACCAATTCCTGTAATTAAAACTACTATTAAATACAACTTCCAAGAGCTAGCTTCTGTAACACCTACCATGGCAAAACCAACTAATGTTATCATTGTGCCAACCTGTAAAAGATAAATATTGGAATAGGATTTTCCAAAATAAAACCATAAGGGAGTAAAAATTAAAGTAATTAAAAAATATAATATTAATAGATAGCCCGCATACTCGGGTATATTTAAAAAATCAGTAACAAATATTATAAAGAGATTAGCTGTAAAATTATTAGCTAATAAATTAAAGAATGTAATAAAAGCTAAAGGGATAATTCTTTTATTTAATTTTATTTTATTGATAATTTCATTAATGGAAAAAAGCGTTGAAGAATAATTTTTTTCTTCTTCATAAAATAAAAAAAATAATAAATATCCTATAATAGAAAAAGAAATTAATAAAATACCGGTATAATAAATAACGATTGAATTTAATAAATCTACTGAGAAGAGTTCAGAGATTGCTGTAGGCATAATCAATGCCACTAATACGCCCACTACTGTAAAAATTTCTTTGATTGTGGTTATTCGAAATCTTGCGTTGAGTTTATTTTTTAAATCTATGATAATCGAGTCATAGGGAATGATGATTATGGAATAACTAACTAAAGCTAAATTATAGTAAAGAAAGAATAAAAATTTACTTGTGGGTTGTAGAATATATAAACCGTGAAGCGAAATAATAAAAATAATTATTCCAAATAAGATTTGGTTTTTTTTTGATTTACCTTGAATTAATCTTCTTTCTGTAATGTAACCAATCAAGACGTCGGTACCGATATCAATTATTCTAGAAATTAAAATAATCGCCCCCAGTGAACTTAAGACAAATTCCAAGCTTAAATTGTAGAAACTGGGCAATAGTACAAATAAAAGTAAAAAACTACCTGCAAGGTAAAATGACTGAAAACTATAGGAAAATAAAGATTTTGGTGTCATTGGGCAAAAGAACGACACTACCGCTGCTTTGACTAAAATTAAATAAATATTACTGTTTAGTTAGCATTCATGCGGGGGCTGATTCGGTATCTCACTTTCCTCCTCTATATGTCGAGTCAGCCATTCCACTACCCTCTATATCTAGTAGTTTAGCCTTCATCTTCAAGCCCCATGCATAACCGCCCAAAGACCCATCTTTGCTAATAACACGGTGGCAAGGCACCACTATAGCAATAGGATTTTTTCCTATAGCCGATGCTACTGCTCTTACCGCTTTAGGCTTATTCGTTTTTAAAGCTAGATCAGAATAAGAAATAGTTTTTCCGTAAGCAATTTTAGTTAAATGTCTCCAAACTTCTTTTTGTAAAACAGTGCCTTCTAAAATAGAAATTTTAATTTTTTTTAATTTTGATTTTTTCTTAAAATATAAATCTAGTTCCTTGGCAATTGATTTGTTTACTAAACCTTTTTGAGGTTGATATTTATTTTTTAGTTTTTTTACGCGGCTATCCGAAGATTGTAAGCAAAAGTGTAAACCTTTTAGACTATCTAAAACAAAGAATTTTCCCAGTTCACACAGGAAAATATCATAGTGATAATTCATTAGTTAAACATTTTTTTTACTTTATCAAAAAAGCCCTCTGTCATGGTTGAGTTTTTTTTTGTTAAAGTTTCAGTAAATTTATTCAGTAATTTTTCTTGCTCCGCTGACAGGTTAACTGGAGTCTCAGCGTGAACCCGCACAATCATATCCCCTCTTCTATCTGTACGTAAAATACTCATCCCTTTGCCTTTAATGCGAAGTTTATGTCCTGACTGCATTCCTTTAGGAATAGTCACATTGACCATTTTTTTTTCAATCGTAGGGACCTCAATGGTTCCGCCCAATGCGGCGGTAGTAAAAGGAATTGCTACATCACAAATAATATTATCTTTTTCCCTTTGGAAGAGTTTGTGATTATGGACATTAATGAAAACATAGAGATCGCCATATGGCCCTCCTCTTTCTCCGGCCTCGCCTTCGCCGCCCATACGAATTCGATTGCCCGACTCCACACCCGCAGGTATTTTGATTTGTAACTTTTTACTCTGTTTTATACGGCCCGTATTCCCACACTTGGTGCATCGGCCTTTCATTTCTTGACCTGTGCCGCCACATCTTCCACACGTTCTTTCCATGGAAAAAAAACCACTTTGAGTTCGAACTTTTCCGTATCCGTCACATGTCGAGCAGCTTTTGTAGCTATGCTGTTCAGGGCAGTTGACCATCTTTGGAATGTCAACGTTTAAGGTTTTCCCCTTAAAGGCTTCTTCTAGATCTATTGCAACATCGTATCGTAAATCATCGCCCCTACTTTCTCTGGGGCCGCCATCACCAAAAGCACCAAAAATATCTTCAAAAATATCCGAGAACCCTCCAAATCCTTGTTGACCAAAGCCCCCCGGACCTCCGCCTCCTTGTTCAAAGGCAGCATGGCCGAATTGATCATACGTTTGTCTTTTTTTGGGATCTTTTAAGATTTCATAAGCTTGAGAGACTTCTTTAAATTTTTGTTCGGCACTGGCATCCCCCTGGTTTCGATCAGGGTGATACTTCATCGCTAATTTACGATAAGCACTTTTGATTTCTGACTCACTGGCGCCTTTTGCAACGCCAAGTGTGTCATAAAAATCATTCGCCATTTTAGTTTAATACAGGCTAAGTTTATTGTCCGCTAGCTTTTTTATCGTCGTCTACTTCTTCATAGTCGGCATCAATCACATCATCTTCTTTGGATTGTGCACCGCTATCCGCCTGAGGTTGCTCTGTACCCCCTGCTGCTCCTGGAGCTTGCTGGTCTTTGTACATCGCCTCTCCCATCTTCATAGAGGACTGAGTTAGATCTTGGGTTTTTTGTTTAATGGTCTCTATATCACCCTTCTCTAAAGCTTCTTTTAAATCTTTTAAATCACTTTCAATTTTAGATTTATCATCCGCATTAATTTTATCGCCATGTTCTTTTAAGTTTTTTTCTACTTGGAACACAAGACTATCTGCTTGGTTTTTAGCGTCTACGCCTTCGCGTTTTTTCTTATCTTCTTCCGCGTTGGCTTCAGCATCTTTTACCATTTTTTCAATTTCTTCATCAGACAAACCACCCGATGCTTGAATTTTAATTTGTTGCTCTTTACCGGTAGATTTATCTTTAGCAGATACATTGACGATGCCGTTTGCATCAATATCAAATGTTACTTCAATTTGCGGTGTACCTCTCGGTGCCGGTGGGATACCCACTAAATCAAATTGTCCGAGCATTTTATTATCGGCAGCCATTTCTCTTTCCCCTTGGAAAACTCGAATAGTCACTGCATTTTGGTTATCATCTGCTGTTGAGAATACTTGGCTTTTCTTAGTTGGAACAGTTGTATTTCTTTCTATTAACTTAGTGAATACGCCGCCAAGAGTTTCGATACCCAATGATAAAGGAGTAACGTCTAATAAAAGAACGTCTTTTACATCCCCTTGAAGGACGCCCGCTTGAATTGCGGCTCCCATCGCCACAACCTCGTCAGGATTCACGCCTTTGCTTGGGTCTTTGCCGAAAAAGTTTTTAACAATTTCAGTCACTTTTGGCATTCTAGTCATACCTCCAACTAAAATTACCTCATTGATTTCTGAAGCAGATAGGCCAGCATCTTTTAAAGCTTTTTTACAAGGCTCAATGGTTTTTTGGAGTAGATCATCAACTAACTCTTCTAGCTTTGCTCTAGTTAATTTCACGTTTAAATGTTTAGGGCCAGTTTGATCAGCTGTAATGAAAGGAAGATTGACATCTGTTTGAGTAGCACTAGAGAGTTCAATTTTTGCTTTTTCCGCAGCTTCTTTTAAACGTTGCAGAGCAAGTTTATCTTTTTTTAAATCAATCCCTTGATCTTTTTTAAATTCATCAGCAAGGAAGTCTATTATTCTTTGATCAAAATCCTCACCACCTAAATGTGTATCGCCATTAGTAGATTTGACTTCGAAAACACCATCGCCTACTTCTAAAATAGAAACATCAAATGTTCCACCGCCTAAGTCATACACTACAACTGTGCCTGATTGTTTTTTGTCTAAACCATACGCTAAAGACGCTGCTGTAGGTTCATTGATAATTCTTAAAACCTCGAGACCTGCGATTTTACCAGCATCTTTGGTCGCTTGTCTTTGCGCATCATTAAAATATGCAGGAACAGTAATCACCGCTTGAGTGATAGTTTCCCCAGTATAAGCTTCGGCTGTCTCTTTCATTTTTTGTAAAATAAACGCTGAAACTTGACTTGGGCTATATTTTTCTCCTCTTGCTTCTACCCATGCATCCCCGTTATTACCTTTAATAATTTTAAAAGGAGAGAGAGAAACATCTTTTTGAACAATTTGATCATCAAAACTTCGTCCTATGAATCTTTTTACTGCGTATAAAGTATTTTCTGGGTTTGTGACTGCTTGTCTTTTTGCAGATTGACCAATTAATTTTTCACTTTCTGTAAACGCAACTACGGAGGGGGTCGTTCTTGCGCCTTCCGAATTTTCAATTACCTTTGGACTTTTACCATCCATAATAGCCACACATGAGTTGGTGGTTCCTAAATCTATACCAATTACTTTTGCCATTTTTTTTCCTTAATATTTTTAAATCTTTATAAACTATTAGATATATGGGTTTGTCTTATATTTATTCAACCCCTTGGGTTAAATCTATTGATTTTAGGTGCTTTTATGACTCCTTTTTATCTGAGTTGTTCTCTTCTTGTGATTGTGGTTTTTTAGAAACCCCTACCATTGCAGGTCTTAATAATCTTTCGTGCAAGGTATACCCTGGTATCAATTCTTGGACAATGGTTCCTGGTTCACAGTCTGACTTTTCTATCTCCATCATTGCCTGATGAAAATTGTGATCATATTTTTGATTTAGACTCTCAATTTTCTTAATACCAATTTTTTCAAATGTGGTAGCCGTAGCTTGGGCAATTAAATCTAACCCCTCAACAACGGATTTAATTCCTTCATTTTTTCTAGCATCGTCTGGTATGCTTGACTGTGCTCTTTCAATGTTATCTTTAATGGTGATTATTTCTTTAGCAAAATTAGCTATGCCGTATTTAAGAGCATCTGCTTGATCTTTTTCAGCTCGTCGTCTAAAGTTTTCTAATTCTGCTGCTGCTCTTAGTCGTTGATCTCTTAAATTTTCGATTTCAATGTTTAATTTTTTAATAATTTCTTCCGGCGTCTCTTCAGTTTGATCTTTTTCACTCTCTTCTAGGTCATGTTTTTCTTCTTGGCTTTCATTCGTTTCCAGATTTTCCTCATGCTCTGTAATTTCTTCTGGGTTTTTATTTTTTTGATCTTCGTTCATTTTTGCTCCTCTTATTATTTTTTAGATATGATTTCTGAAATGTAGCTTACGATTGGCACAATGCGCTGATAATCAATACGCTTAGGGCCTATCACACCGATAGCCCCCGTTAATCCACTTTCAGTTTTATAATTGGAAAAAATCATTGATAGGTTTGTATTTCTAAATAAATTTGTATTGCTACCAATGAATATTTGTACTCCTTTTGACTTTTTCAAGGCCTTAATCATTTTTGATGCCATTTTCCCAGTTTCTATATCGCTTAATAATTCATTCAAACTATCTAGATCTGCACCTAAATCATTTTTTATTAAATCGGGCAGCCCTCGGACAAAAAATTTTTCTGATTTTTCTGATTTTTCAATCCTAACACCCTTTTCTAAAAGCAATTTAGTGGTCTGAGATATTTCTCGATCAGTCGATTTTATAAAATCACCAATACTTTTATCGATTTCTGATGGGGTTTTAGACGATGTAAATCTATCTAAAAATAAACTTATTGTATTAAGATCTCTGGTTTCAATATTGGTATCCGTTTCAATTAATCGATTAGAGGTAGACCCATCTTCATGTTCAATAATAAAAATTACTCTAAAATTATCAATTTTATGAAATTGAATTTTTTTTATCTTAAAAATTTTTTCATTATTAATGACAAGACTAGTCTGTTTGGAGAGACCATTTAAAATATTAGTTATACTTTCATAGTCTTTTAAATCCTGTGAATTGTTTGAAGTCCTATCAATGATTTCTTTTTCTTTGTTGCCTATCGAACCAGGTTCTAATAAGGCCTGTGTATAAAACTGTAATCCAAAATCTGAAGGGACACTGCCTGCAGAAAAATGATCACGCTTTATTAATCCATAAAAATTTATTTCATTTAAAATATTTCTAATAGTAGCAGGGGATAATTGATTGTTAATTTTAGAGCTTATAGACTTAGAGCCTAATGGCTCTCCCGTGACAAGATAATTTTCAACCAATAGTTTAAAAATTGATTTCGCACGGTCTCCGATGTCCATTATTTTTTTGTTCATAATTACTTATTAATTCTATACTTTACTAAAGTATAAAATATGTCTGGATATTCAAGAAGTCAGCGAGAACTTAATCAAATAAGATCATTAGAGATTATTACTCATATACAACCCAACAACCCGTCATCATGCCTAGTGAAGCTTGGGAATACCCATGTTCTTTGCTCTGCTATCATGGAAGACAAAGTGCCGGGGTTTTTAAGAAACTCTGGTAAAGGCTGGTTAACAGCAGAATACGGGATGCTTCCCTCTTCTACTTCCGAGAGGATGGACAGAGAGGCCGCAAAAGGAAAACAGTCTGGCAGAACTCAAGAAATACAAAGGCTAATAGGCAGAAGTTTACGATGTGCTGTCAATTTAGATACACTCGGTGAGAGAACTATTAAAATTGATTGTGATGTTATTAGCGCCGATGGAGGGACAAGAACCGCTTCTATTATCGGGGGTTATGTAAGTTTAGCAAGGTCTATCAAAAACTATCAAGATAAATTTAATATCCATAAAGCAATCCTAGTAAATCAAGTAGCCGCAATATCAGTGGGGGTTGTTAAAGGAACGCCTTGTATTGATTTAGATTATATTGAAGACTCGGGTGCAGAAGTTGATTGCAACATTGTCATGGCTGGAGATGGTCAATTTATAGAATTTCAATCAACTGGTGAAGAGGCTAAGTTTAGTAAACAAACTATTTTAGATTTCATTTCCTTAGTAGAAAATTCTATGCCTGCAATTTTTGCAATACAAAAAGAAGCTATTGCAAAATAATATTCTCTTAGGTACGGGCAACCAAGGAAAAATAAAAGAATTTTATTATTATATTAACCACTTTCAATTATTTCAAAACTATACCATCTTAAGTTTAAAAGATTTTGAGCTTTCAGTTGAGCCTAATGAAAATGGGAATACTTTTAATGAAAACTCAAAAATCAAATCCCTATTCTATTTTCAGAACTTGAATATAAAGACATTAAGTGATGACAGTGGATTTATTGTAAATAACTTTAATAATTTTCCAGGTATTAAAACGGCGCGCAGTGCTAAAGAGATGGGCGGGGAACAAAAAGTAATTGATTATATATTTACTCAAATAAATAAAAAAGAAATTGGGGCTATATTTTATTGCGCCTTATCATTGGTAGGCAAAGATTTAACTTTAACTGTTTTAGGGCAGGCTAAGGGTACAATTATACAAAATCCAAAAGGTCAAAATGGTTTTGGCTATGACCCCTATTTTATTCCAGAATTTAAAAGTAAAACATTTGCTGAAATGAGCGTCGATGAAAAAATGATGTGTTCTCACCGATATGATGCATTTAAAAACTTATCTAATCAAAAACTATAGGATACAAAACCATTTGGTTTTCTATAATTAAATTTCCCATGTCACGACTGGTGACGTAATCAGGAATAAAATTATTTTTTAATATTTGATCGGCAATAGATAGGGACAGGTCTACTGAAGTCTTAAATAAGTATTCTCGATGGGGCTCTGCCATTTGGGTTAAATCAACTTCTAAGATATTCGATCGATTTATTGGCTGATAATAATTTTCTGTATTGGTTCTTTGTTCTAAAAAATTATCAATTAAATATATATTTTCTAGTGGGTAGGTTTTTTTATCTGTAGCAAGATAGCCAATTAAATCCTTAAAAGAAAAAGTATCATCAATAATAACAATTTTTTCAAAGTTTTCTAAATTGCCCATCATTTCTACTGATAGTTCTATATTTGTGGCACTGTCGCCGTACGACATAAACTTTGTAAAAATTAAAGGATATGTTTGCTTAAAATATTGACTAACTTTTAACCCATAGTCATTTTGCTTATAAAGCACGCCCACAGATCTTAAATTTTCTAGATAAGGACCTAATTTTAAAATGTGCAAGTAAGGACTGTTAGGGATAAAAATTATTTCATTGGAGGCGAATTTATCTAATTGCGAGTAGTCGTTAGATAAAGAAAGAATAAAAGTGTTCTCCCCTAAGCGATCCCCTAATTGATTTAAATCTTTAGAATTAACTGGGCCAATTATTAATGTGTTATTAATAGTTTCTGTAATTTCATTAAAATCGTAAATAAAATCTGCTTCGGTAATATGACTATAGTTTTGTATTTCGTTGACAAAAACCTCATAAAATAGTGATCGTAAGATTTGATCATCAGATAGAAAAACTAGAACTTTATCGATTGACTCAAAATTAATTATTTTATCTTGTGGTTTTTCTTGTTGAAAACCTTTTTCAGTTTTTTCTTGAACTTTTACCTGATCTGTTTCTTTTTTAATAATTTGGATGTTGGTGGGGGCACAATTAAAAAGAGATATCAATATCAACGATAAAATTATATTTTTGAGGATAGTCATGGTCTCTGCTGGTTTATATTTAGTATCTACGCCCATTGGAAATTTAAATGATATCACAATTAGGGCAATTGATATTTTAAAAAATTCCGACGTAATTCTTTGCGAAAATACCCTAAATAGCAAAAAACTTTTAAAAAAATATATGATTTTAACAAAACTAGAAAAATATACTGATCATGATTTTGATAAGAAAAAAAATTATATTTTAGATTTAATTAAAGCAGGTCAAAAAATCTCCTTAATCTCTGACTCCGGTTCGCCGCTAATCTCAGATCCTGGTTCTCAATTAATTAATTATTTAATTAAACATTCAATTAAAATCTATCCCATACCTGGGGCATCCGCCCTTATTCCCGCTATTCAATTAAGTGGCTTTCTAAATAATAAAAAATACTTATTTGTTGGATTTATGCCAAAGAAAATAGAACAAAAAATAAAATTAATTGAAAATCACTTAAGTCATAATTTAGTGATTTATTCGACTAAACAGCAATTAAAAAAAGACATACAGGCGATTGTGCAGCTTTCAAATAGATTTCAAATAGTCCTTTTAAAGGAAATTACTAAAATGTTTGAGGAAAGAATTGAGATTAACCAAGATACTCTAAGTGAATTTGATTTTACCTCAATAAAGGGCGAATTAGTAATCGTTATCGATGCAGAGTCTAAAGAAGTTAAGTCAAAAAATATTGATCAAAAAGAAATATTAAAATTAACTCAAAAAATAGGAATTAAAAAAGCTTATCAAGAACTAAAAAGTAAGTATAAAGTATCTAGGAATGAATTTTACAAAATTGCTTTGGATTTAAAAAATGAATAAATTTTTATTATTACTGGTAGCTTTTTTTATGTTTATGAGCTGCTCCCCAACAACCGTTTTTACTTCAGGAGCAAAAACAGCCGTTAAAACAAGCCAAGACGACAAAACCCTCGGAGAAAGTTGGGATGATGCGACGATCAAACTTGGCATCAATGAAAAATATTTTTCTTATGACGCAACTTTGTATACAAAGATTGATGTAGAAGTAGAGCTAGGTAGGGTTCTTTTAACTGGTGTTGTCCCTTATGGCGATATGCGAATGGAGGCTGTGAGACTGGCTTGGCAACAAGAAGGAGTTGTTGAGGTGCTGAATGAAATATCAGTAGATACAGGATACGGACTCGATGATATCGGAAAAGATAAACTAATCGCTACTCAACTTGTTTCAAAAATTTTTGCTGATAAATACATTAAGAAATTTAAGTATAACATAGAAGTTCAAAAACAAATTGTTTACTTGTTTGGAGTTTCAAACGATCAAACTGAAATTGACCGAGTGATAGATCATGCGAAGTCAATCAAAGGTGTTGTTGATATAATTAATTATATCGAACCCAGATAATTAATTATTAGAAAGTAAGTGAAGATGGAAGTGAAAAACTTCTTGCCCGCCCTCTTTGCCTTTGTGAGTTTTAATTTGAAAACCTTTATCTTTTAATTTTAAAATAACTAATACCTCATCTACGGATTTCCAAAATGAAGAAATATCAAGCGCTGAAGCCTTTTGAAGGAAGTCAGATAAATCAAGATACTCTCCCTTCGGGATAATCAAAATATGTGTCTTGGCTTGAGGGTTTATGTCTTTAAAAGCCAAGATAAATTCATTTTCAAAAACAGACTCACAGGGAATTTCTTTTTTTAAAATTTTTGCAAATATATTTTCTTTATCGTAAGTCATACTCGTACAGGAACTCCTTTTCTTTTTAAATATTGTTTGACTTGTTGAATATTGTACTTACCAGAGTGGAAAACGCTAGCCGCCAGTAGACCAGTTGCGTTTGTTTTGTGACCTAAATAAAAATGACTTAAATGCCCTACTCCTCCACTTGCAATGACAGGTATTGAAACATTACTTGTAACAGTTGTGAGCATTTCATGATCAAACCCTTTTTGAACCCCATCCGTATCCATTGAGGTAAGAAGAATTTCTCCCGCACCCAAAGCTTGTACTTTTTTGGACCAATTTAGTAAGTTTTTATTGGTAAATTCTCTACCGCCCTTGATAACAACTACCATTGAATTGGAACGTCTTTTAGCATCAATCGCTACAACAATGCACTGAGAGCCATGTTTTTGAGAGGCGCTTTTAACTAAATAAGGGTTTTTCACAGCGGCAGAATTAATAGAGACTTTATCTGCGCCGGCGTTTAATAAATTTGTTATATCCATTATATCGGATACGCCCCCTCCAACCGTAAGAGGTATGCTAATGACCTTGCTAACAGACTCGACTGTTTTTAAAAATGTTTTTCTATTTTGAAAAGAGGCATTAATATCAAGAATACACAACTCATCAGCGCCTGCGTCAGAATAATATTTAGCTAATTCAATAGCATTGCCCATGACTTTAATATTTTTAAAATTTACCCCTTTAACAACTTTATTCTTAATTACATCTAGGCAAGGAATGATACGTACTTTAAGCATTAAATTTTACTAGCTCATCTAAATTAATTTTATTTTCATAAATAGCTTTCCCAATTACAACATTATCAAAGCCCTGTTCTTTGCTTAATTTAATATCATTAAGGTCTTTAACACCCCCGCCGATAGTAATTGGCTTGTTTGTATTATTCTTAATCAAATTAAATGTGTCCATATTTAAACCTGATAACATTCCATCGTTAGCCACATCAGTAACAAAGAAAGAATTAATAGGAAGTGGGTTATAAGTTTGAAGAACAGTATTCAAAGAAAGATCTGTTTTTTCGGTCCAGCCATGGGAGGCAATTTGATTGTCTTTGATATCTAAGGCAATGGATAATTTTTCTAATACACCACCATCATACGAAGTAACTTCTTCCATATTTTTTATCGCTAATGTTCCAATAACAATTAAATCAAACCCTAAATTGATTTTTTCTTTTATAGATTCAAGAGAGCGAATGCCTCCTGCAACCTCAATTTTAATATCAATGCTGTCTCTTATCTTTTTTAAAGTGCTATCATTATTTCCTTTTCCTAATGTGGCATCTAGATCGACAACATGAATAAAATCAAAACCCTTGTCTTGATATAACTTGGCCATTTCTACAGGTGAGTTTGCATAAATAGATTTTTGTTCTGCAAGACCTTTGGTTAATCGAACACATTGGCCATCTATAATGTCTATGGCTGGGAATATTTTCATGCTTTAAAAATA
>Ga0181552_10001516_pt1 | contig 17573 bp, 15 predicted proteins | sample 011ome_18_FD_130583 | JGI IMG/M metagenome (GOLD analysis project Ga0181552, IMG submission 130583) | Coastal salt marsh microbial communities from the Groves Creek Marsh, Skidaway Island, Georgia - 011501BT metaG (megahit assembly) | ecosystem: Environmental > Aquatic > Marine > Intertidal...
AGGGACAGGAAATCCCCAATTCCACCCAAACCGTTTTGCAGGGCCAGGAATTTAGCCTCAAATCCTATGAGTCTGCAGGTGATTCCCTCTTCATTTCCACCCTGGTGGATGGTGTTCCCAAACAGGTTAAAGTTTCTCCCGATGGTGCAGATTCCTTTTCCGTATCGGTGCAGTGACTTGCTTTAAAAAATAGATTTATGAAAGTTTTTCTCTTATCCACACTTTTCCTGGCCCTGAGCTTTGCATCTGCCCAAATTCCCGACGGGTACAAGGTGGTCACCGTCCCCCTTCCGCGTGGAGCGGTCAGTGTGCTCGGGCTTTGCCATAAACCCGATGGTACCCTTGCCATCGCCACCTGGGAGGGCGATATATGGGAAAGGAAGGGCGAAGTATGGACCAAGTTTGCTGAGGATTTAATGGAACCCAATGGCATTCTTTGGGATGACCAGGAACAGGCTTACTATATCGGACAAAAACCGGAACTTACCCGACTGGTCGACTCCAACCAGGATGGTGTCTGCGACCGCTACGAAACCGTGACCGATGAGTTTGGTATCTCCGGAGAGTACCACGAATACCACTTTGGCCCGGTAGCGGACTCTCTCGGTCGAAAATACGCATCGCTCAACCTCGGTGCACGGGGAGAATTCACGGTGACAGACGGGAAACCCCAGGGGATCGGCGGAGGCAATATGTCCTACAACGCCCCCTGGCGCGGATGGGTCTACCGTTCCGACCGCGATGGCCACTTCCAGCCACTCGCTTCCGGATTTCGTTCCCCCTGCGGCATTGGGGTGAGCCCGGAGGATGAGCTCTTCATTACCGACAATCAGGGAGACTGGGTGGCCGACTGCCCGCTTTACCATGTGCGCGAAGGAAATTTTTATGGACACCCCGCCTCCCTCCCTGCCCGGGCGGATTACACCAAGGAAAAAGTGCTCTCCCAAACCGCCTCCGACTTTGATCAAATACGAACTAAGCCCGCAGTTTGGCTCGTTCGGGAAGTGATTGCCAATTCCCCGGGCAGCCCAGTTTGGGATACCACCGAAGGAAAATTTGGCCCCTTTGCCGGGCAGATGTTCATAGGCGATCAGCGCCAATCCAATTACTTCCGCACAGGGGTGGAAAAAGTAAACGGGGAGTACCAGGGATGGTGCGTCGACTTTTTGCGTGGTTTGGAGAGCGGACCAGTCAAAATGTCTTTCGACCCGCAGGGACGCCTCTGGTCCGCCCAAGTTGGGCGCGGTTGGTTCAGTAAGGGGGGCAAGCGCACCGCGATTCAATATGCCGAATGGGATGGCCAGACCATTCCCTTTGCCCTGCATTCCGCCAGCCTAACCCAGACCGGCTTTGCCGTTACCTTCACCGAACGAATTGGGAAAAAGATTCCTCCCACCGTTCGCTCCTGGGGCTACCATTATTACAGCACCTATGGATCTCCACCCGTCGACGAACAGGATCTTAATGTGAGCAATTATCAACTCTCTACAGACCGCAAGACGGTGACCTTTGATGTTCCCCTTCAAACCGACCGGGTCTACGCCATCCACTTTCCTGCCCAGTTAAACACCGAAGCCGAGCCTCTCGATTTTGACACCATTTACTACACCCTCAACCAACTACGCCCGGCAAAAGAGCCGAAGCCCGGTCGCAATGTAGGCTGGTCCTTAGTCGGATCCAGTTGGTCACGCAACGACAAGGCACGGCCTCTACCCCCCGTGGTCGATCCCCTTCCCGAAACTCAATGCACAGTTACCCGCCCAGCCAACGCTCGGGTACTCAACGAATCTGAGTGGTCCAACCCAAACTGGAAATTCGATAAGCAAGGAATCATGCCCCGTGGGCAGGGGCACAACCCAACCAAGCAGGCATTTGGGGATGCCCGCATCCATCTCGAGTTCTGCTTTGATCCTGCTACCGAAGCGGAGTACGAAGGGAGGAGCCAGCTCTATGGAAACTCCGGTGTATTTTTAATGTCTGCCTATGAATTGCAGGTGGTAAACAGTTTTCAAAACGCCACCTTTGCCGACGGATTTTGCGGTGCGGTCTATGGGCAGCACCCACCACAGGTCAATGCCAGTCGGGCACCCGGCCAATGGCAATCGTATGATATTCTCTACAAAGCTCCTAGGTTTCAAGAGGATGGCTCTTTGCTTGAACCTATGCGGCTCACAGCCCATCACAATGGTCACCTAATTCACAACGATGCCTGGATCTATGGCGAAGTCGGCGGGCCCTACAAAGCACATGGTAAACGACCCCTCATGATCCAGGACCACAAGGGAACCGGAGTTTCCTTCCGCAATCTATGGATCGTTCCAGAGGTCGAATACGAGGTCGAACTCTATGCCTTTAAGCGTCTGTTCAAGTCCGAATTAAACTAACAGAACAGGGGTAGGTTCTTAGCCTGCCATTCAAGGCTCATCTATTTGGTCTTCCCTCCTCGGTTTATGACTTGATCATTGCACCGGCAAGGTGCTTGGGTATGGTGAATCTTTTGTATTCTTTTAGCTTAACCTATGACTACTATTGCTTACACCCTCACTGACGAAGCCCCTGCTCTCGCCACCCGCTCCCTTCTGCCTATCCTCGAGGCGTTTACCTCTTCCGCCGGTATACGCTATGACCTGAAAGATATTTCCCTTGCTGGTCGCATTCTTGCCCATTTCCCAAATTACCTCAGTCCTGAGCAACAGGTAGGAGACGCCCTCTCCGAACTGGGCGAACTAGCCAAGCAACCTGAGGCAAACATTGTCAAACTGCCCAACATCAGTGCATCGATTCCACAACTTATTGATGCGATCAAAGAGTTACAGTCCAAGGGTTTTCCAATACCTGACTTTCCTACCGATCCTCAGTCCGATCAAGAAAAAGACATTCGTGCCACCTATGCCAAGGTGCTCGGCTCGGCAGTCAACCCCGTACTTCGTGAGGGAAATTCAGACCGGCGGGTAGCCAAACCAGTGAAGGAATACGCCCAGAAAAACCCGCACTCCATGGGTGCCTGGTCAGCCAGTTCAAAATCGCATGTCGCCCACATGGCGGATGGCGATTTTTATGGCAGTGAAAAATCCCTCCTCCTTGGCCAGCCTACGACCGTATCGATTGAGCTGCTCAGCAAAGATGGGCAGACCACCGTGCTCAAAGAAGGACTTGCCCTGGAGGAAGGGGAAGTGATCGATGCCTCGGTGATGAGCCAGAAAGCCCTCAGCCAGTTTCTCTCTGAACAACTCGATTCTGCTGTATCTGAGGATGTGCTTTTCTCCCTGCACATGAAAGCAACGATGATGAAGGTGTCCGACCCCATCATTTTTGGCCATTGTGTAAATGCCTATCTGGGTGAAATTTTAGAGAATCATGCAGATGTACTGAAGGCAGCTGGATTTAATCCCAACAATGGATTGAGCTCGTTTTATTCTTCTCTAAATAATCTTGCAGCCGATCAAAAATCCGCCATCGAGGCGGACCTCGCCCAAGTGGTGGCCAAGCGTCCACCGCTGGCCATGGTCAATTCCGATAAAGGAATCACCAACCTCCATGTGCCCAGCGATGTGATCATCGATGCCTCGATGCCCGCTATGATCCGTACATCCGGCCAAATGTGGGGACCGGATGGACAGCCCAAAGACACCAAAGCGGTGATCCCCGACCGCAACTACGCCGGGGTCTACCAGGCAACGATCGATTTTTGTAAAGAACATGGAGCCTTTGATGTGTCTAATATGGGCAGTGTGGCCAATGTCGGGTTGATGGCAAAAAAGGCGGAGGAGTATGGTTCCCACGATAAAACTTTTGAAATTCCGTCCGATGGGACGGTTCGTGTGGTAGGCCCAACCGGTAGCGTGCTCATCGAGCACAAGGTAGAAACCGGGGATATTTGGCGGATGTGCCAGACCAAGAAAGTATCGATCATCGACTGGGTAAAACTCGCAGTAAACCGGGCACGCCTGAGCAACACTCCCGTAATTTTCTGGCTGGATAAAAACCGTCCGCACGATGCCAATTTGATTCGCTATGTCGAGGCCAAGCTTACCACTCTCGATACCGAAGGGCTGGATATCCAAATCTTCGCCCCTGTGGAGGCAACCATCCACACCTGCAAACGCAGTAAAAACGGGCTGGATACCATTTCTGCAACCGGCAATGTGCTGCGCGATTATTTGACTGATCTCTTCCCCATACTCGAGCTTGGCACAAGTGCCAAGATGCTTTCCATTGTTCCCCTCCTTGCCGGGGGAGGATTATTTGAAACCGGGGCGGGTGGATCGGCCCCCAAGCATGTTCAGCAATTTATCGAGGAAGCCCACTTGCGCTGGGACTCACTTGGTGAATTTCTTGCCATTGCTGTATCCCTTGAGGATTTAGCCAATAAAACTGGTAATACCCAGGCACAGGTACTGGCAGATGGACTCAATACCGCCATCGGAATATTTTTGGATGAAAACAAATCACCCTCCCGGAAGGTGAACGAACTGGACAATCGAGGCAGCCATTTCTACCTCTCTCTCTTTTGGGCGGAAGCCCTTGCCAGTCAGGAGACAGATGCAGATCTCAAAAATCAGTTTTCTTCAATTGCTCGATCCCTTCGTGAAAATGAATCAAAAATTGTTGCGGAGCTTAATGAAACCCAAGGTTCTGCAAGCGATCTTGGGGGATACTACTTACTGGATGAAAAAAAAGCGATCTCTGCCATGCGTCCAAGCGCTACATTTAACGATATTTTATCGAGAATATCCTAGTTTTTAAGGGGCTGCTACCCCGCTTTTTATAAGACTTAATTTTACCGTTTCTGACCCAGCCAGGTAATTAATTTTTTTAATGCCCGAGCACGGTGGCTGATTTTTGCTTTCTCATCCAACGGAATCTCCGCAAAAGTATGCCGACTCTCATCCGGCAGGAACAGCGGGTCATACCCAAAACCTCCATCGCCTCGTCGAGCCCGTAAAAGGGTACCTTCACAAGCTCCAGCAAAAGTCTCTTCCACTCCCTGCCCGACCAAAGCCAGCACGCAGCGGAAACGGCATGATCTCTCCTCATTGGGCACATCGATCATTTCGTGAATGACCTTGTCATTGTTCTTTTCGTCATCGCAGGGCTCCCCTGCATACCGTGCAGAAATCACTCCTGGCCGACCATTCAGTGCGTCGATCTCAATTCCACTGTCATCTGCCAGATACCAGGCATCGGACGGGCCAACATCCCGTAGCCCGTTGGCCTTCAAGAGGGCATTTGCCTCAAAAGTTGAGCCAGTCTCTTCGACTTCAGGCATGCCCCCGATTTTGTTAGGCCCAAGCACTTGGACGGATAGACCGGCAGAATCAAGTGCAGATTGTAACTCGTTAAGTTTGTGGGCATTGCCCGATGCAAGGTAGATAATCTGGGTCATAAAAATCCGTGTTTTAATGTATCCTCTCCCAATCTGACCTCAAGCAAATCCTTAATATCTAAGTTGGTAAAATCAGGACCATACAAGGCTTCAGGAGAGGTAAAGATTTGGGGAGATTGATAATGAAAAATATAGTCTACTTCCTTGGCGGATAAAAGAGAACGGGCGAGAGCGGGTCCGCCCTCGCAATAAGCACCACAGAGCTTAAGTTCCCTCAATACCTCGCGGAGAGCAGATGGAGCAACCCGGCCATCCGCTCCATTCTTTCCTTCGATTATACGTACATTATAATCTCTTGCTTGGTTTACTGCATCATGATTTGCCTGGCCCACAGCCGTGGTAAGCACAATGGTTCTGCTGGCATGATCATCCGTGTAAAGATTTCTTGGAGCAAAGGTGGGCGATAGGGTGGCGAGAGTCGAATCGATCACAATACGAACAGGGCACCACACCCCATCTGGAAGACGTGCCGTGAGGGAAGGATTATCGGCAAGAACCGTACCGGAACCCACACAGATGGAAGGAAAGTGACGACGCCAACGCATGACATCTGCACGGGCACACTCCCCTGTAACCCTACTCGGATATCCGGCTCTTGCCGCAACCATGCGATTGGCAGAGAAGGCCATTTTTAGTGCAATCAGGGGATGCCCTGTAACCCTATATTGATTGAAGATAAAGTTCAATCTCTCAGCTCGTTTCCCAATCTCAACCGGGGCAAGTTCAACATCCACCCCGTGCTCACGCAAGAGAGTGAGCCCCCTACCCGCATGACGGGGATCAGGATCAATTGTACAAACTACCACTTTTTCAATACCAGCCTCAAGTATCGCTGAAGTGCAGGGAGGGGTACGACCCGTTGTCGAGCAAGGTTCGAGACTAACATAAAGAACTGCACCCTTTTTGGGCTTTCGGCCCAGATTCTGCAGGGCCACGATCTCTGCATGAGGTCCGCCTGCCTGTTTATGAAATCCCTCGGCCACCACCTGTCCACCCTCCTCAATCAGGCAACCAACCATGGGATTGGGGTGAGTGCCTCCCCACCCTTTTTGAGCAAGCACAAGGGTACGCTCCATAAGTTCCGGGTATGGAATAAACGAGGACATAAAATAAAAAATGCTTATCCCTTGGTAAGTACAAGACCTACAGGACAGTGATCGGACCCTTCCCATTCTGGATGAATGGAAGCTTCACGAATCGAAGTGGCCAGATCATCGGAGGTAACAAAGTAGTCAATTCTCCAGCCTACATTTCTGGCTCGGGCTCCACCGCGATAAGACCACCAAGAATACGCATCGGTCTTCTCAGGGTGCAAGTGTCTGAAGGAATCAAGAAATCCTTCGGCAAGAAGGTTGGAAATCCCTTCCCTTTCCTCATCTGTGAACCCGGCATTTTTCCGGTTTGACTTAGGGTTAGCCAGGTCGATCTCCCGATGGGCTACATTCAAATCCCCACAAAGAATCACGGGTTTACGGGCACGCAATTCGATTAGGTACTCCTTCAGGTCAGGATCCCAGGAATCATAACGGTAAGGCAGACGGGACAAATCACCCTTTGAATTAGGCACATATACATTTACCAGGAAAAATTCTTCATATTCGCAGGTAATCACTCTTCCTTCGCCAGCATGCGAACCATCTGGAAAGTCCAAAGAAACAGACAGGGGTTCTTTTTTAGAAAAAACTGCGGTTCCAGAGTAGCCATTTTTTTCAGCCAAGTGATACTGCCTGAATCGATAGCCAAAATCTTCAGTCGGTATGACCGATGGGTTCAGTTTTACTTCCTGCAAACAAAGAAAATCAGGTGAGACCTGCTCGATAAATTGATCAAATGTTTTTTTTCGACAGGCCCGAAGGCCATTAACATTCCAGGAGAATAAAGAATGGGTTGAGTTTTGGTTGGTCATCTTAAAAAGGAAAGTTTATTGAAATTATCTAACCCAAAGGTTTACAAAATTATAAACCAATCAACAACTTGTCTTTTTTTACATTAGCTTACAAACAAGATTCTAGCCATGGCATCACCAACTGAAATTCGCAAAGGACGGGCAATCCTCTTTCAAGGATCTCCTCACATTGTTCTGGAAATGCAACATCGTACCCAAGGAAGACAGGCCGGTTTTGTGCAAACCACCTTACGCAGCCTCCAAAGCGGTTCCACCACCACCACGAAATTTCGATCAACAGACAATGTTGAATTCCTCCACACAACTACGGAGAAATTAGAGTACAGCTACAAAGATGCGGATGGGTTTCATTTCATGGACCTGGAAACTTATGAAGATACGATCCTCTCAGAGGCTATGATTGGGGAAGATGAAATTTTTCTGGTCGAGGGAAACAACTACGATATTTTACTGGTCGACGACCAAGCAGTTAGGCTGGAACTCCCCTCCAGTGTGGAAGCTACTGTAACGGAGGCTCCGGATGCACTTCGCGGGGACACAGCTGGTAATGTGCTCAAGCCAGTCACCATATCCTCCGGAATTACGGTGCAAGTTCCGTTATTTATCAAAAAGGATGATACCATCAAAATCAGCACCGATGATCGATCCTATTTAGGACGGGTCTAGTATTTTTCTACTTTACCAATAAAAAAGCCTCCCTGTTTCGGGGAGGCTTTTTTGGGTTTAAATTAAACAACTGAATCAGGCAACACGCTCAACAACCAAAGGCACAGGATTGGGGCGTTTAGGGGCAAGGCGGTAAGCAGCCTTAAAATAATCCATTGCTTCCTTAAGACGCTTTTCATCATTGTAATGAATAACCATTAAGGCTTCGCCCTGTTTCATTTGTGTTCCCACTTTGCATAATTCAGCAACTCCAGCAGCGGGATCAAATTTACCCTTTTCTCCATGAGCCAAGATTTGCACACCACGGGCAAGTTGACCGGCATCAATGGTATGTACATATCCACGCTTGGGAGCGGGTAATTTCTTAACATGCTTGGCTTGTGGAAGTTTTTCAGGATCGTCAATGACCTTAGTATCTCCCCCCTGAGCTGCCACAATATCCTTGAGCTTTTCCAAGGCTGAGCCATCTTCCAAATGCTTGCGAACTGTTTGTTTTGCGGAAAGAGTGGAACCTGCGACTCCGGCCAAGCGAACAATCTCCATCCCCAATTTCATTACAAGATCCTGTAGGTCCTCTGGTCCGTCACCCTTGAGAAGTTCAATGGCTTCTTTCAGTTCAAGGGCAGCTCCAAGACAATTCCCGAGGGGTTGATTGTTATCGGTAACGAGAGCAACACAACGGCGCTTCATGAGGCGGCCAACGCGGGTGATGGAACGAGCCAATTGTTTTGCATCTTCCACATCGCGAATGAAAGAACCTTTTCCCCATTTAACATCGACTACAACACCCTCCGCTCCGGAAGCGAACTTTCGGCTCAAGGTACCTGCGGTTATAAATGGAATTGATGGGATTGCCCCAATTTTTTGGCGAAGTTCGTAAAGAGAAATTTCGACAGGAGAAATCTCATCATGGCGATCAATAAATGCACAACCCACTTTGCGGACTTGTGCATGAAATTCATCCAAGTCTAAGTCCGTTTTGATTTTTGGGATAGCCTTGAGCTTTTCAGTGTTACTGGTGAGAAATTCTTCATCATCCCCATTCATCATCGGCATCGCCACTCCAGCAACAGCAGCAAGAGGGCCGAGCACAAGACTGGTTTTATCACCCACACCAGCCGTTGAGTATTTCTCGATTTTAGGACGGGAAACATCCATCATCTCAATGACTTCACCAGAAAGCATCATTTCTTCTGCAAGGTAGGAGATTTCCTGAGCCGACATTCCCTTAAAGAAGTTTGTCATAATCCAAGCAGTTTGCTGGAACTCAGGCATTTCCTCATCCAGTATGGCATCCACAATTGTGCGAACTTCCTCGTCTGTATACTCTCCTCCGTCTCTTTTCTTTTCAATTAGATAAGCAAAGGAGGGGGCTTCTTTTTTCTTGGCCTTGGGCATAATATAATACTCTTGGTTAGAGTTAATGGTTGGGGTAAATTCGGAGCAAAGATAGATTCGTACAATATAATGCTTAGTTTGTCGAGTCTATAGTGGGTGGGTTCTTGACGAATCGGGCATTCCATGCTTGGAAATCTCTTGCCTATGCATTCATCATTTAACTTATGTACCTCCATCAACTCGCAGCTTCGGGAACTTGCATCCAACTTGGATACCCTAGGTCCTGACTTTGATCCTCAAACGCGAGTAGCGGACGGACGATTTGGAGATTTTCAGGCTAATGGAGCCCTCCCCTATGCCAAAAGAACGGGACAAAACCCCAGGGAGGTCGCCCAAAAACTTGTAGATGCACTTCCGGTCACTAAAGACTGGAAAGTTGAACTCTCGGGTCCTGGATTCATCAACTTCACCGCATCTCCAGAATTATTGCTTAACTGGGGGATGACTCACGGATCAGTCCATGCAATGACCGATTCCGCAGTGGCGGAAAATCCACAAGTCATCACCGTTGATTTCTCCTCACCAAACACCGCCAAGCAAATGCATGTTGGCCACATTCGATCCACCTTGATCGGTGAATGTATTGCGAGAATGCTCACTTTTCGTGGACATCAAGTGATCAGAGATAATCACTTGGGCGATTGGGGAACCCAGTTTGGAATCCTTCTTCTTGCGATCGAGGAAGAGGGGGTTTCGCTCGATGATTTAGGCACAGATCCAATTGCCAGATTGGAAGACCTCTACCGTCTCGGAAATCAGAAAGTCAAAGAAAGCGAAGAATCCCTCAATCGAGCTCGTGCTCACCTAGTCAAATTACAGGAGGGAGATCCTGAAAGTCTGAGAAGTTGGGAAAAAATCAGGGATCTAAGCATGGATTCTTTTACCCAAATATATGATCTGCTTGGGGTTACTTTTGACCATTCCCTTGGCGAAAGCTTTTACCGCGATAAGGTTGCCGAAGTATACAACGCCTTGCTTAGCCATAATATTTGCAAAGAGGATAATGGTGCCCTGGTTGTCTTCCACCCAGAGCATAAGCGGTTTGCCAAGCAACCCTTTATTATCCGGAAATCGGATGGTGCCAGTAACTACGCCACCACTGATTTAGCCACACTTTCCTACCGCGAAAAAGCCTGGAACTCCCACCAGATTATTTATGTGACCGACGGTAGACAGAGAGACCATTTCGAGCAACTTTTTCTCACCGCTGAAAAATGGTTTAAAGCTGAGGGCCGCCAGCTGCCAAAACTTTCTCATGTATGGTTTGGAACTATTCTCGGAGAAGACAACAAGGCCATTAAAACCAGAGATGGGCAACCGATCAAACTTATCGATCTTCTCGATGAAGCAATCCGTAGAGCTGCGGTCATGGTTCGTGAAAAAAACCCCGAGCTTTCCAATGAAGAAGTGGATAGAAGGGCTGGGATTATTGGGCTTGGAGCCGTTCGATATGCCGACCTTTCCCAGGACCGCACACTGGATTATGTATTTTCATGGGATAAATTATTGGCTATGCAGGGAAACACCGCCCCTTACTTGCAATACGCAGTTGCACGGATTTGCAGTATTTTCCGTAAATTAGATCGAAAACCTGACCAAGCCGTTTTGAATCCTAGGGCTCCAGAAACCGAGGCCGAGCAAAAGCTTGCCCGCAAACTGCTACTTTTTCCCATAGCCCTCGAGCAGGCGACCCGGGAACTAAAGCCTCATTTTCTATGCACTTACCTCTATGAATTATCCACTGAGTTCAGCTCCTTTTATAACCAAGACAAAGTAATGGTGGAAGAGGTAAAAACTCAGGAACTACGTATCCAGTTATGCATACAAACTCTGAACACTCTAAAAACGGGACTTTCTCTTCTTGGCATTGAGACCTTGGAGGAGATGTAAAGAAGACTGGCCAAAAAAGTTTACCGATTAGTTTACAGGCAAATCAATTCGGTAAAAAAGAGGGGAACCCGTCTCATCCCTGAACGCAAGAAGTCCTTCGAATCGAGCGGATTCGGGCGGTCTCCATGGTGCCTTTTCCATTAAAAGAGAAAAGCCATCTTCACTCACATTAAATTTTGGAGAATAGTTCGATCGGACCATTCGATTCTCTCCAAAAAAATCAATATATCGATTGGACCATGTGGTTGGACAAATAAAATTGACCTCGTAGAATTTCCCAATCTCTCGGACGCTTCCTTTCCATTCAGCGGGCAACGGCTTAGGTAACGACTCCAAGAGCAGTTTGATTTTTTTTTGCCACTTCTGATCATCGATGGTCTTTTTCTTCACAGGTACCTCCAGGGCAAGATCCGCCCGCCCAGGAAGACAAACATCAGAACAGGCCAACCAACTGGCTTTTGCCCGTAAGGCAATGCTGTGCACACCCTTTAAATCAGGAGGGTGTATTTTTTGGATAAAAAAAGATGAACCCACATGCCCACTCGCTCGGATGCCAGACATGTCAACCCGTACGGGTGTGGGCAAAATCAAAGACTCAACCCGAAAGTTCCCATCAAGATGCCAATCTAAATTGGGAGGCACCCCAACATCCCCAGGATGCATCCAATATGTATGCCATCCTTTTTTTCTTACGATCTCCCACCCAATCCAAAAGGGTTCATTGGATACAATCCCATCGGCTGGTAAAACCAACCTCATCGAGACTGATTCTCGGTGAACCCAATTACCTTCGATTCCCCAAACAGAGGGAATTATTAAGAAGTAAAGAAAACAGCGTGCGATCAGCTGAATGATTTTCCGCATCCACATGTGGATTGTGCATTGGGGTTTCGGATTTCAAACCCCTTCCCAGACAAACCATCATCAAAGTGCACCTCTGAGCCAGAAAGATAATCCAGGCTGGAACCACCGACAGCATACTTCACTCCATTGTCCTCTCCCACTTGATCATCCGCTTGAGGAAAATCTACAGACATTCCATACTCAAACCCAGAACATCCTCCCGGTTCGATAAAAATTCGTAAAAGCTTACCATCTTCTGCTTCCTTAAGCATGGAATTCACTTGTTTAGCCGCTTCGTTTGTTAGCTTGATCATAAAACCAACTTTAATCCTGGAGGATAGGAAGTCAATTCACAGGCCAAAAGCTAATTTTGTGCCACAAAGCAAATTAACTGTCATAAAATGGAAAGTTTTCTTGAAGAAAAAAACCAAAACGATACGATTGATCAAAATTCATTCAAGATTGGCAAAAAATGAAGCATATTTTTAACGAAGTTCATTATGAACTAACCCGGAAGATTGCCGAGGGTGGCATGGGTTTGGTTTATGAAGCAGTGCAAAGGGGGATTGGTGGATTCCGCAAGGTGGTTGCGATCAAATTGATCCGCGAGGAATATTCAGCTATTGAGGAGTTCCGAAACAATTTTATTGGGGAAGCAAAACTGGTATCCGATCTCATTCATACTAATATTGTGCAAACCTACCACTTAGGTAAAGTGGGGGAACAATATTTTATGACAATGGAGTATGTTTCCGGATGGAACTTGGAGGAATTCCTGGAACGTCATGGTGAAACAGACCAATATATTCCTGCTGACCTCGCCGTTTTTATTGTCTCCAGGGTTTGCCGTGGACTTGCCTACGCCCACCGCAAGCTAGATCGTGATGGTCGACCTTTGGGGATTGTTCACCGCGATGTTAATCCCAAAAATATTATGATTGGGCAGGAAGGGGATGTAAAACTTACTGACTTCGGAATCGCAAAGGCTCTAGATCTTATGTACAATCAAGAAGGTGAAGTGATTGCGGGAAAAGATGAATACTTATCTCCTGAACAAGCACGATGTGAAGTAACGGACCATCGGGCAGATCTTTTTTGCTGTGGTATTGTAATGGCTGAACTCATGCTCGGTTACAATATTTTTGAAGAAGCAGACTCCGAAAAAACAATTCGAAATATCCTGGAAATGGACATCCCTCAGTTTAGTGAAATCCGGACGGACGTGGATGATAAATTAAATAAAATCCTTCACCTGGCTCTCCAAAGACCGCGTGAATCAAGATATCAATCTGCTGATCTTATGCTCACAGAGTTGGAAAGTTTTATTTATGGAGAGGGGTATGGCCCAACCAATGAAAAGCTCGCAGCCTACACTGCTGATTTGTTTGGAAGAGACGGAGAAAATGCCGCACTCAGATGGCACCGGGGGGAAACACCCTCCATTACCGACTAAATTTTCGCTCCATGGCCATTCAGTCACAGGGACTAAGGCAACTTCAGAAGCAGACCCAGAGCCTTGTTCTGGCACCGCAACTTAGACAGTCTTTAAAAATCCTTCAGGTCCCAGCCATGGAACTTCGTTCCGCCATACTGGAAGAATTGCAGACCAATCCATTGCTCGAGGAATTCGGTACGAATGATGAAAGCCTGGATGGTGAGGTGCAGGAACCCACTCCAGACGAACCCACCGAACAGGAAGACGAATTGGCCAATGACCCCAATGAGGAAAAATTGGACGACACATCCAACCTGTCAGAAAATGAAGAGGACTGGGAAGAAAAAGCTGATAACCTTATGGACCTGGACTTCGAAGATGAGTTCTCGGTATTACGCGAAATGCAGGAGGATTTACGCGAGCACTATGAGCATGAATATGCTGGGGAAGCCCAAATCGGAAATTCTGAAGCGGAAGAAAAGAGGCAGTTCTTCTTCGATTCTCTTGTTGCGGAAACTTCCCTGCAAGAACACCTTCTTGATCAACTCAAAATGGCTGACACCACTCCCGGTCAGGTGGTCGCATGTGAATATTTGATTGGCGCCCTAGATGAGAACGGTTTTTTAACCACTCCCCTATCTGAAATTGGTCTTCTCTCTGAGCTCCCGCTTAAAGACCTGCAAGATGGCCTGAACATACTCCAAAGCTTTGAGCCTGTTGGCATTGCCGCCGTAAGCCTGCAGGACTGTCTGCTCAAACAAATGGATTCGCGCGGTTGGGAGGATTCCGTTGCCTACCGAATCGTAAGCGACCACTTCCCATTATTGATTCGCAGGCGGGTTCCAGAACTATCGAGAAAACTTTCCCAACCCCCACAAATCATTCACACCGCTCTTGAAAAGATTGCCGAACTGGACCCTTCTCCGGGACGTCGCTTTTCAGAGGATAACAATCAGGCAATTGTGGCCGATGCCGAAGTAGAAAGAGTGGGAAAAGAATGGGTTATCCATTTAAACAATGACTATGTTCCACGCCTGCGTATAAACAAAACTTACAAAGAATTAATCACCAAAGACTCTTTGAGCGCCAAAGAAAAGGAGTATGTACGGAACCAAATGCGGGCCGGTAAATTTTTGATTAACTCGATTGATCAGCGCCAAAATACGATCGAAAGAATAACTCGAAAAATTTTGGCAAAACAGGAAGATTTTTTTATTCATGGCTCTTCCAAGCTTCATCCCATGACCATGGCGGAGGTGGCCGAAGAAATTGAGGTTCATGAAACCACGGTTTCTCGGGCAATTGCCAATAAGTATTTACGTACTTCTCACGGCCTCTTTGCATTCAAATATTTCTTCACTCCTGGATATTCAGGGAAGGATGGAGATAGTGTTTCCAATACCAGTGTTAAGGAAATTATCGGTTCCATAATTGAACAGGAGAATCCCAAAAAACCATTGAGCGATCGTAAAATAGTCGATCTCCTTGCTGATAAAGACATTAAACTGGCTCGCAGAACCGTGGCCAAGTACCGGGAGGAGTTGGGTATCGCCCCAACCAATCTGCGCCGGCAATATTGACCTATTCATGCTTGCTGACCCTGCATCGCCTACCCCACCCCCCTCCATTTCCCTCGTAGTGGATGCCTCAGGATCTCCCATTCATATGGGGATTGCTTCCTCTGATGGATGGGAAAAACTGGAGAAAGATAATGCCCAAGCAATGGAAGGTGTTTTCCAACTCGTGGAAAAAATTTTTCACGGGGATCCATACAGTTTAAAAAATGTGACGAAAATTTATTACTGCGAAGGCCCAGGGTCTACTCTGGGTCTACGCCTTGCCGCTGCCTTTGTTAAGACACTTCTTTGGGAAAGCGAAGGCAGGATCACCTTATTTCAATACAATGCACTTGATTTAGCCGCCCTCATTCCTGATTCCCCTCCCGCCAGTTTGCAGGCTCCCTTCCGGCGGGGTCGCCGGTTCGTCCGCACCCCTTCAAAAGACTCCGAGTATGTGGGAGATAAAAAAATCCTTGATGAAGAGGCTGCATTAACCGAATACCCAGACTCTCTCCATCTTCCTGACCCTAGAGGATCCAGTCTGAATATTCCCAGCAAATCCATGCTTTCTTATGATCTTGCAATGCTTTCAGGGCTACAGGACCTGGAAAAAATTTCTGTTTCCACCGATCAACCTGAGCCTTATTCCCCGGAACCAATGATCTTCAAAAAATGGATTCCTGCCCAGGTCGCTCCCTAAAGTCCGCCAACTAGAGCCTACCATAAAATGAAGAATATGAGATGCTGGGCGGAGATTGATCTGGCCTCTCTGGAGAGAAATACCACCCGTATTCGTGCTGCCCTGCCCAAGCAGATGAAGTATGTCTCTGTAGTCAAAGCGGATGCTTATGGGCATGGTATTCACCCCACGGCTACCCGATTAATGCAAAGCGGAGTGGACTTATTTGCCGTTGCCAATGTAAAAGAGGCGGTTGACATCCGAGAAATGGGCTCAGGATGGCCAATTCTGGTACTCGGCCCCTTATTGGAAGAAGAAGATCAGGCTTTACTTGATTACGACCTGATTGCCTCCATTTCAAATACTGAGGAACTGAAGAGGTTTGTTAAGTTATCCCTCTTAAAGAAAGTACCCGTCAAGGTTCACTTAAAGATTGATACTGGAATGGGCAGAACCGGGTGTTGGTGGGAAGAGGCTCCATCATTGTTGCAACTAATTAGGCAGACTCCCCAGATTGATTTACAAGGCATCCTCACCCATTTCCCCGATCCATGCGATCCTGCCTTTACCCAGCAACAACGCTCGCGCTTTCTGCAGGTCATTGAGCCTGCACTGAATGAAAATCAAAACTTATTGATTCATGCAGATAATTCTTCGAGCTTACGTTCTATTGATCGAGAATCTCCTTTCAATGCCGTTCGAATTGGGCTTCTTCAATTTGGGGTTTCTCCTCCTAAAGACAGCCTACTGGCCGATCTGGAGGTGGAACCAGTTCTTTCCTTTCATTCAAAACTCGCTCTCGTCAAAAAACTTCCCGCTGGTTCTTCATTAAGTTATGGCCGTGAGTATGTTCTTACAAGGGATTCGACCATTGGAATTATTGCCGCCGGATATGGAGATGCGATCCCCTTACATTGTGGAAACAAAGCTGATGCCTTGATTCATGGAAAACGCTATCCCCTGATTGGCCGGGTAACCATGGATCAATCCATGATCGACCTAACTGCATCCAATGAAAATATAAATCCAGGAACCGAGGTTACCTTGATTGGGAAACAACTGAAAGAATCTATCCTGCTTACCGAATTGGCAGATCATGGAAATACGATCGCCTGGGAGCTTTTATGCTCAATTACCAAACGGGTACCAAGGGTCTACTTGACAAAGAGAGAATAGAAATCGGGGCTACAGGTCGAAATTGGAGCGGATCGCATCAATCGATTGGTTTAATTTCTCAATGCAAACTCGCCGGCCGTCATAAGCGTGTTGACCATCTTCCGGGCATCCATGAGGCGATACCCACCCCATACCCTTTTGCTCGTGTAAAAGATGTACCTGTTCCAACCAGTTTCGAGTCTGTTCCAAATTGGCAAGCAATCGGTTCCCTTCCTTGGCATCTTCCAAGGGTCGTGCATAGGGGACACGCTGGGGAGCTTGCCCGTCTTCTCCAGGATACTCTTCCCACTCAATTTCTGCAGTCTGGCAGGTTTCCCAGTATCGCAAATTCGAGAAATTAATCCACTCCTCAGTCAGTGCCTGGGCCATGGCTTCAATTTCGGGCAGAGCAATCTCCGCAAAGGTCTCATCTTCCTGAGGCTCAAAGTTAGCCTCCGCTTCCAAGAGGAGCTGTGCCTTTTCATCCAATGCATCAGCCACGCCCTTGATCATCGCGTAGCGGATCTGGGCAGGCAGGTTGCCGTGCAGCATCAGATCAACCGGGTCGATCTCCACGATTTCCTCTTCCACTTTTGGTTGTTCGTTTTGCTCTTCGGTGATGGGTTCTTCTTCGCTGGTTTCCATAATGGTTTAAA
>Ga0181552_10001524_pt1 | contig 17543 bp, 15 predicted proteins | sample 011ome_18_FD_130583 | JGI IMG/M metagenome (GOLD analysis project Ga0181552, IMG submission 130583) | Coastal salt marsh microbial communities from the Groves Creek Marsh, Skidaway Island, Georgia - 011501BT metaG (megahit assembly) | ecosystem: Environmental > Aquatic > Marine > Intertidal...
CGGTACTGATAAATCAGAATACAAAACCCTGACTTCAGCGCCGCGATCAGCGTTAAAGGCGGTTGGGCAGCGGGTCATCACGTTTTCGAAACTCATGAGCAATGAATGAGTAGTCACAAGGCGCTGGTCAAGCGCCTATAGTCATGAAAAACTGCGGCCAACCCGAAAAACAGGTCAACATCATGAGCAAGAGCCTAAAACGTGTTCGCGCAGCCTTGGAAAGCTCCGACATAAATACAGAAATCAGACAAACCGGCGAAGCGCGCACAGCCCAAATGGCTGCGGCAGAGTTGGGAGTAGTCGTTGACCAAATTGTTAAGTCCATAATTTTTAAGGGCATTAACAGTGAGCAGGCTGTCCTGTTTCTTACTGCAGGTGGAAATACGGTTGATCCCGTTAAGGCCTCTAAAGTCGCTGGCGAACCACTTGGCAAAGCTGACGCCAATTTGGTGCGCGCGCAGACAGGCTTTGCAATTGGTGGCGTTTCACCTGTCGGTCACCTTAATCCTATACGCGCATGGATGGACCCAAAATTACTGCAATTTGAGGTCATCTGGGCGGCCGCTGGTACGCCCCACCATGTCTTCCGTTGTCGCCCCAATGAATTGCCAGAATTGTCTGGGGCACAGCTGGCAGATTTCACCGTCAAAAAATAATGTAAAAAAGTTTTACATTCCCTCTTGTATTTTCAATCCGGAGCTCCAATCTAGTGTAATGTGAAAGACATTTACATACACCAGCAACGGAGTTCACAATGACAAGTTCTGCCAATTCAACCCAGTCCACCTCGGAAACCGAGTGGGCCACTCGGGGCGAGGCATGGTTCGAAAGCAAGGGCAAACATTGGCCTTCGCGCGCCGAAGCGTGGCTTGACCGCAAGGGTAAAGGAGCCTGGATCGCGGCCATGATCCTCGGATTTATCTTCTTCTGGCCGGTGGGGCTGGCACTTATGATATATATGATATGGAGCAAGGAAATGTTCGGAAAAAACTGCGCACGAAACCGTCACAGCATGAAATCAACTTTCCGCACATCCGGAAACAGCGCGTTTGATGCATACAAAGCAGACACACTGCGCCGTTTGCAGGAAGAACAGGACAACTTTGAAAGCTTCCTTGGACGCCTGCGTGCAGCCAAAGACAAGGCAGAGTTTGACCAGTTCATGGAAGAGCGCGCCGGCAAGGCAGATGCCGATCGCAATGCCGAAAATACATCCGCCAACACGACAGCCTAAGAACGACGGCTATTGGGCAGGCCTCGCCTGCCCAAGTTCAACAGGAGATCAAAATGACCATGACACACCAAATGACTAAGGGCTTTGACCTTGGCACTGACAGTAACGACAAGCGTTCAAATGACCCGCATCTTGCCGTTCAAATTTTGACAATCATAGCTTTTGGCGTCTTTAGTATAGTCGCGGTTTCTCTGGCCTTTGCAGCGACATGGATAGCTGGCCTTGTTCTGACGATCCTTATCGCCCTAACTTGGTCACGAAGCCGCACGTTTGGCGGCCGCGGACCAGCAGAACATTTGGCGCAACACGTCGTTTCCGAGGTGGCACCGAATTTTACGTCGAAAAAATCAAGTGGCAACGCAAGCTTTGATGCCTACCGCGAAGACACTTTGCGTCGTCTTCAGGAAGAACAGCAAAATTTCGAGAACTTCCTGAATCGCTTGCGCGACGCCAAGGACAAGACCGAGTTCGATGAATTCATGGACGAGCGTGCTAATCGCGCCCGACAACAGCGCGAAGATGAAAGCGACTCATAATCTCAGGGGATCCCGATAGGGTCCCCGAACACCAACAGGTATAAAAAGATGACGTTAGCCGCCCTACCCGATCCAGTGATGCAATCCGAGTTTTACGCGGACACCCCCACGAAGAGGTTGTTTGCGTGGATCATAGATATGATCTTGATTTCGGTTTTATGCGTCGCGCTACTTCCTTTTACCGCGTTCACCGGAATATTCTTCTTTCCGTTTCTGATTTTAGTGATCGGATTTATGTATCGTGTCGTTACGCTCGCAAACGGCTCTGCGACCATTGGCATGCGCCTACTTGCAATTGAATTTCGCACTGCTGACGGAAGTAAATTCAATCTTGGAAACGCTTTCCTTCATACTCTGGGTTACTCGGTTTCCATGGCAGCACCACTGTTGCAATTGATTTCAGTTGTTTTGATGCTAACCACCGAGCGCAAGCAGGGTTTAACCGACCTTCTCATGGGTACTGTTGTGATCAATCGTCCTGCTCGATACTAGTCAGGCGCTAACAAGGCTTGGCCCTTAACCGTTCAGTTGCTAACGTGCATGAAAGCAACCGACTGGATATATGAGACACACGCTTCAGATAGCCCCGCAGTTCTATGTAACTGCACCGCAGGACTGCCCGTATCTGGACGGTCGAAAAGAGCGTAAGCTTTTCACAGCCCTTCAAGGGGAAGGCGCAGAGAAGCTGAATAACACGCTCTCGAAACAAGGCTTTCGTCGGTCTCAGAATGTTTTGTATCGGCCGTCCTGCGCAGAATGCATTGCTTGTATGTCGGCGCGCATCGACGTGTCAAAATTTACGCCCTCGAAATCACAAAAACGGATCGACAAGAGGAACCGCTTTCTAAGTCGCCGGACAAGCTCGCCTTGGGCGACCGAAGACCAATACGAATTGTTCCGCAAATACCTTGAATCACGCCACGCAACCGGTGGCATGGCAGATATGGATGTGTTCGAATTCGCCAATATGATCGAGGAAACCCCGATCCGGACACGGGTCGTCGAATACTTCGACCCCACGTCACGCGATCTGATTGCCGTCTGCTTGACCGACGTTCTCGATGACGGCGTCAGCATGGTATACTCGTTCTTCGATCCCGATCTTTCTGCAAACAGTTTGGGCACATATATAATCCTTGATCACGTTCGAATTGCTCGTGAAAACGGCCTGCCATACGTCTATTTGGGTTACTGGGTGCCGGGATCACAAAAGATGGGGTATAAATCTCGTTTCACCGGTCTAGAGGTTTACCGCAATGACGCATGGTGTTCGCTATCCGATGAAGACCGTGTAGCCGACATTGGCCATCCGCTTGAAATTCCGCCTATCTCAGAACAGGTTGCAAGCATTCGTTTGCCAGACGCACGACCAGTCAAATAAATCTCCTACCCCAACAAAAAAGCCGGACGCGCACGCCCGGCTTTTTTGTTCATGATCTGCTTGATCAATGCCCGATCAAGGCTGGAACTATGGTCACAATCGACGGGAAGAACCAGAGCAGAGCCAGACCGCCCACTTGGATCAACACGAACGGGATAATGCCACGATAGATATGGGCAGTCGTCACTTCTTTGGGGGCAACCCCGCGAAGATAGAATAGCGCAAACCCGAACGGAGGCGTCAGGAACGACGTCTGCAAGTTCACCGCGATCATAATGGTGACCCACTTCGGATCGAATGTCCCCCCGTAAATGACCGGCCCGACAATCGGGATCACAATGTAAATGATCTCTAGGAAGTCGAGCACGAAACCCAGCACGAAGAGCACCAGCATCACGATTAGGAAGACCGTGAACTCGCTGTCAAAGCTTTTCAAGAACAGCTGGATATAGTGCTCGCCGCCAAAGCTGATCACCACAAGGTTCAGAAGCTGAGAGCCTATGAGGATGGTAAAGACCATCGAAGTCACCTTGGCTGTTTCTTGAACAACCGGCTTCAAAACGCCCGTACGCCACAACACCCAGCAGGAATACGCCAGTCCAAAGGCTGCATAAAGCCAGGCAATCTGCGCAGCAAAAAATGCAATCCAGCTTTCGACACTCACACTTTCAACGTTGATCCGAAGATCAAAGTTGATACCGATCAGGATCATGATCACAACCGCAAAGGTCGAGTTCAGAATAACCTTTCCGGTAGTGCCCTCGTCGTGCAGTTTGCGATAGGCCGCCAGCATGATGGCACCTGCAGCCCCAAGCGCAGCTGCCGGCGTCGGGTTGGTGATACCGCCAAGGATCGACCCCAGAACGGCAATGATCAGCACCAGCGGCGGAAACACCACTTTGATCAGGTCGTTCTGAGACATGCGGATCGCCGCTTCCTTTACTCCGTAAAGTGCGATCACTGCCGGAATTGCCAGATAGATAACAGTCATAAATGGACTGGTGCGTGGGCCAATGAAGAAGATATCCGCAAGCAACATCAACGCGACGCCACCCAGCCCGATCAGGATCCGCTCGTGGTTGGCCGACGGCTTAACACCACGACCGACGGCCAGTGTCAGCGCCAGCATTACAGCGATGATCGAAACACCGGTGCCAATCGGAGCAGCATTCTGAACTTTCGCCTCGATAGCAGCCGCGATTTCCTCGGTGGACAGCTTCTGGCTTTCCTGAACACCACCAGACGCATCGATTGCCTGCTGTTGGGCAATTGCATCATCCCAGGCTTCTTGACCATGCAATTCGATCATTGACGCTTGACAGGCTTCGCCAACGTTGGTCCGTAACGATGCCGCTTCGCCAATATCCGAGTAGCTGTCAACGCTGATCGATTGCGATCCGATGACGCCTACAGATGACAGCATCATAGCACCACCGATCAGGGCAACAGGCACACCGATGAACCATGTGAAACCTTCATTTCGGGTAATTACCTCGCCCGACGACGTGCCCAGTGCTACGGCTGGCGCCTTGGATGGGTTCATCAGCGCATAGCCAAAGGCATATGCAGCATACAGGAACGCCAGCATGATGCCTGGAAGCAATGCAGCCTGGAAAAGAGTCCCAACCGAAACCACAGCAGGTTCGCCCAGATAGGTTAGAGCATCGGTACATCCTGCTTCAATCGCACGACTTTCCTGAGCGGCCGAGTACAAATCGCCGGCCAATGTGCCCAAAAGAACAATCACGATTGATGGAGGAATGATCTGCCCCAATGTGCCTGAGGCAGCGATAACACCGGTAGAAAGTTCCGGAGAATAACCGTTGCGCAGCATAGTCGGAAGCGACAACAGCCCCATAGTCACAACAGTCGCGCCGACGATCCCGGTCGAAGCAGCAAGGAAAGCACCCACAACAACAACCGACACGGCCAGACCACCTGGAAGGGGGCCAAAGACTCGGGCCATTGTAGTCAGTAGGTCGTTCGCAATCTTAGAGCGTTCCAACGTGATGCCCATCAGGACGAACATCAAAACCGCGAGAAGTGTTTCAATCGACTGCCCCGCCAGAACGCGTTCGTTCATTCGGTTCACAATGAACGAAATGTTGCGATCCATGGCCGTTTCCCAACCACTTGGGAACACGGGTTCGCCAATTCGAGGCAAGTCAGGGTATCGGAAGACCGAAATGATATCTTCTTTCACCCCGCTTGCCACTAAAGACGCATAGGCTTCAGAAGAGGTATCTATCGCCTGGTGGATCAGCAGCCCTGCGCTGTCCAGAACGGCGATGATACCGAATGAGATTACACCCGCACCACCAATGGCAAACGCCACAGGAAAGCCGGATAGAATGCCTCCAAAGAGGCAGAGGAATACGATGATCAGGCCGATCTCGACGCCATCAAGTCCAAATAGCATGGTTTACTGCCCCTAAATTAGTGAGTGCCTTCGTAGGCTTCTTCGCCTTCGCCAAGGGTGTCCTTGTCGAGATATTTACCTTCACTGGCCTCGCCCTCTTTCCATTCAAGGTACGATCTCCAGAAGAATGCCCAGCCGTGCAAGAAGACCATGCCACAGAACGCAACAAGTAGGATCTTGAACAGGAAGTATGCGGTGAAGCCGTTAGGCGAAAAGCCGATGGTTTCCACATTCCAACGCATTGCGCGGGCCTTGAGTAGCAGTCGGTCCAGCGTATCGGAAGCCGAGGGCTTCGGAACAATCAGGTGTCTCCACAGGAAATACCAGCCGTACATCCAAGTCACGACAGCCGCCGGCAGCATGAATATCAACGCGCCCACCATGTCGATGATCTTTTTGGTACGGAACTTTACACCCGCATAAATCAGGTCAACACGCACATGACCACCCTGGATAAAGGTATAAGTCACGCAAAGTGTCACGACCAACGCATTGTAAAGCTTGAGTTCTTCTGCGTACCAGCTGATGTCAAATTGAAGCGGGACGCCGAAACCGATCACGATGTCGGGTCTGGTAAATATCCGCTGCAAGAATACGATCATAACCTGCTGCAACACCATTGCTAGACCGGCCCAGGCGAAAAAACGGCCCGTTTTGTTGGCAAAGCCCTCGAACAGCCTGACAGCGCCCCAAAGGAAATTGCGCGAGAAAAAACCGACGATTGTCAGGATCAAGAAAAACGTGAAGACGACAAAGAAAAACTCAGTCGAACCGCCGTAATAGACAAAGCGCATCACAGCTTGTTTTTCAGACCAATCCAACCAGAGTGACGGGTTGGTGACGGCGTAGCCGAAGTTGTAAAAGGCCGACAGAATGTTCTGGATGACCCAGAGTACGCCATCTGATAGCGCACCGAAGAAGCCGACCGAGCCCTCTTCCTGCATGATATTCCCCCGAAGTGTTCCGCGAAGCGGGAAATGAGTTCAGCGATGTTACGCTGCGGGGCCCCGAGATACCCGGAGCCCCCAATAATTTTGCCGAAGCGCGGCTTAGCTGCCCAGAACGCGGTTACGCTGCTGAACGTAGAAACCGTCCGACTTGTCGATCCATGCCGACGAAGAAGCCATTGACGCTTCAAACGATTCACGAACCGCTGCGAACAGGTCGTCGCTCATGTTTTCATCCATAACTTCTGCCGAAGCGCGACCGAAGGCATCCCAAACATCGTCCGAGAACTGCAGTACTTTTACGCCCTGAGCCTGCAGACGTGCCAGCGCAGCACCATTGTTGGCCAGTGTTTCGGCCAGCTGATAGTGCGTGGTCGCCATCGCGGCATTGTTCATGATCGCCTGCTGCTGAGGGGTCAGATCATTCCAAACGTCTAGGTTGACGTTGGCCGACAGTGCAGAACCCGGCTCGTGGAAGCCCGCTGCGTAGTAGATTTTCGCAACTTCCTGGAAGCCTGCGCGTTCATCAGCCATCGGGCCAACCCACTCAAGGCCGTCCAAAGCACCAGACGACAGCGCCTGATACAATTCACCACCCGGGATGTTCTGAACAGATGCGCCCAGTTTACCAAGTACTTTACCGCCCAGACCAGGCATGCGGAATTTCAGACCATTGAAGTCGTCCGCGCTGTTGATTTCCTTACGGAACCAACCACCCGACTGCGAGCCCGAGTTACCAGCCTGGAGACCTTTGAAGTTAAAGATCTGACCGATTTCGTCATGCAGTGCCTGACCGCCACCGTGGTAATACCAATTGATCATTTCCTGAGCGGTTCCACCAAATGGAACGGCAGTGTAATAAGCCAACGCAGGGTGCTGACCAATGAAGTAGTAGTCAGCCGAGTGATACATGTCAGCCTGACCCGAAGATACCGCGTCAAAAACTTCCAGCGCGCCAACCAATTCTCCCGGCGCTTTTTTGTCGATGGTCAGCATGCCATCCGACATTTCGGCAACGAACTTTTCCAGATAGCTGGCGGCATCATCCAGAACAGCAAAGCCGCGCGGCCATGATGTTACCATGGTCAGCGTGCGCTTGCCCTGTGCGTACGCAGGTGCTGCCAGAGTAGTGGCTGCTGCAGCAGTACCGCCTAGAGCTGAGTTTTTAAGAAATGAACGACGATCCATTTTTGTCCTCCCGATAGATGTCGGCACAGGGATTCGCCCTGTGCGGATCGTTTCAAGTGTCGCAATCCTAGCCAGAGAAATCCTATCTGAGAATACCTACTATTACGTAGACGGCGTATTTTGGGCAATTTTTTTGACCAATACGGCAATTATATACCGTTTACACGTTGCTTGGGTCTTTGATTATTCTCCAAATCGGCGTATCGGAAAGCATGTTACGGCGTTTTTTCAGCCTGAAGCCAACCTACGGGCAAAAGCTTTCGCTTCTTGCCACCCTCCCTTTGATTTTGGCGGTAGCCGCAATCTCGATAATTGTCGCCTACCAGTCTCGCGCCTTGGCCGAGCGGGAGATCAAACAACTAGAAACGAAGCTAATCGAAGCAAAAAAAGAAGAGCTTCGCAACTATGTCACGCAGGCCAAAAACGGCTTCTACTATTTATACGGAAACGCGGCACCAGATGACGAGGCTGCAAAACAGCAGGTTATGCAAATTCTTGCGGCGATGATCTATGGCGATGAAGGGTTCTTTTTTGTCTACGACTATGACGGAACCAATTTGGTCAGCCCCAGACAGACAGACCTGATCAATAACAACTGGATCGACTTAACCGATAGTAACGGCAAACCCGTGGTAAATGACTTTATCCAAACTGCGCGCCAAGGCGCGGGCTATGTCGAACACCTGTGGCCTAAACCCTCAACGGGCGAGGACGCTTTGATGGTGTCTTACGTCACTGGTTTCCAAAGCTGGCGATGGGCGGTTGGCACCGGTGTTTTTATCGATGATGTCGTCGAGGGCGTGGCCGCCACCCGTGCCGAGGTCGAGGCCCGCGTGCAACGCACATTCTATTACATAGGCGGAATTACACTATCCGCGCTCTTGCTTGTATTCGCCTCGGGTCTGTTCCTGAATATCCGAGAACGCAGGCTTGCCGACGTCAAATTGAAAGAACTGACCCAACGAGTCTTCGACGCCCAGGAAGAAGAGCGCGGCCGTGTTGCCCGTGAACTGCATGACGGCATTAGTCAGATTATAGTTGGCGTTCGATATGCTTTGGAAAACGCAAAGCGGCGCTACGCAAAGGGGGACGATAGAGCAGCTGAAACCCTGAACAAAGGGATCGACAACCTGACGTTGGCAGCAAACGAAGTGCGCCGTATCAGCCGCGACTTACGCCCCGGTGTGCTAGACGATCTGGGGCTTGGCCCTGCAGTAAAAACTCTTGGCGAAGATTTTGAAGCCCGTACCGGTATTAAGGTCTCTTTTGAAACCGTGGTGTTTCGAAATCGATTGGAGCAAGACACCAAGATTGCTCTCTATCGCATCGCGCAAGAGTCATTGACCAATATTGAACGGCATTCCGGCGCAACTCTAGTGGCTATAAGCCTTCGCGGGCACCGAAGTGGTGCAACTCTTAGAATTGATGACAACGGCCACGGGATTAGCGGCAAACCAAAATCCTCTGGTGAGCAAAAAGGTATCGGTCTGCGCAATATGGAAGAACGTATTGAACAGCTCGGGGGCACATTGAATATCAGCTCATCTGGAAACGGAACCACGATCGAGGCGCACGTACCCTTGTCGAGACTTCTCTCCCCCTCCGCCAAATCGGCTTCCTCATCTTACGAAAAGGCTGCAGAATGACCGACCCAATCCGCATTATGATTGTCGACGACCACCCTATGGTAGCAGAAGGCATCGAAGCCTTATTGGAAGGTTATGACGACCTTCGAGTTGTGGCCACAGTCTGTGATGGTGATCAAGCTGTCCAAAAGGCAAATGACATATCGCCGGATGTCATTTTGATGGACTTGAACATGCCTAAAATGAATGGCCTTTCAGCGACTGAAATCATACTTGAATCCTCACCCGAAAGCAAAATCCTGATCCTGTCGATGCATGATAACGCCGAATATATTTCAACGGCGCTTCGTCACGGTGCGATGGGCTATATTCTAAAGGACGTCCCCACAGACGAAATTAAAACCGCCATAGATAACGTCATGCGGGGCGAACGCTATCTTTGCACCGGAGCTAAGGGTTCTCTGGAACCCGACGATAGCGCAGACCGTGAGCCGCTGACCAACAGAGAGCAGAATATCCTTCTGCAACTGGCGCAGGGCAAATCGAACAAGGAAGTGGCGCAAGAACTCGACATCTCAGTGCGCACTGTCGAAACGCACCGTCGCAACCTGAAGCGAAAACTTGGCATTTCGACAACAGCAGGTTTGACAAAATACGCATTAGAGCACGGCGTTCTTCAGGGGACAGGAATACTGCGGTAACACTTAGGATAACACGCAGCCATTTGGCAGTGCCTCAAATCATCTGTTAAAAATTTCAGAAGCATGGGGCGATTGGTAATTATCGTTCAAAAAATAGTATCGCCACGACATAAATCCTCGCGAATCGCGGTTGACGCCCCCATTTCCCGAACATATTGTGCCGCAAAGCAGCAAGGAGCGGCCCCATGATCGACCTCGTGGTCATCTTTGGAAAATGGCGCATGGGCCGGTAACGGGAACCCAGTTATTACCACATGCGCCCCCGCCCAAACGGGGGCTTTTTTGTTGCTGAAATAGATCAAACGCAAGTAAGCGCGTCATAAAACGGAGAGACACATGGCACGTCAAATGACCGGAGCGAAAATGGTAGTTCAGGCCTTGAAGGATCAAGGTGTGGACGTCGTGTTCGGATATCCCGGGGGCGCAGTGCTACCGATTTACGACGAAATATTCCAACAGAACGATATTCGTCACATTCTGGTGCGCCATGAACAGGGTGCAATCCACGCTGCCGAGGGTTATGCCCGCTCGACGGGTAAGCCCGGTGTTTGCCTTGTAACCTCAGGCCCTGGCGCGACCAATGCAGTGACCGGACTAACGGACGCTCTGATGGATTCGATCCCGATTGTGGTTCTGACCGGTCAGGTTCCAACCTTCATGATCGGCTCGGACGCCTTTCAGGAAGCAGACACCGTGGGCATCACCCGCCCCTGCACAAAACACAACTGGCTGGTAAAAGAGACATCGAACTTGGCGTCGACCATTCACGAGGCGTTCCACGTCGCAACCTCGGGGCGACCCGGTCCCGTTCTGATCGATATTCCCAAAGACGTTCAATTCGCCACCGATACCTATACGGCGCCGGCTCCGGCTCGCAGTCACTATCAGCCGCCGGTCAAAGGTGATCTAGCGACCATCACAGAATTGGTCGAAGCACTCGAAAAAGCCGAACGCCCAATCTTTTACACCGGTGGTGGTGTTATAAACTCGGGCACTGGTGCAAGCCAGCTTCTGCGTGAACTTGTTGACACTACCGGTTTTCCGATCACCTCGACCCTGATGGGCTTGGGCGCCTACCCTGCATCCGGTAAGAACTGGTTGGGCATGCTCGGTATGCACGGCCTTTATGAAGCCAACATGGCTATGCACGGTTGCGATCTTATGATCAACATCGGCGCACGCTTCGACGACCGAATTACTGGTCGTATTGATGCATTCAGCCCGAAATCTAAGAAAGCTCACATCGACATCGACCCCTCGTCGATCAACAAAGTAATCCGCGTTGATATCCCGATCGTTGGCGACGTAGCACATGTTTTGGAAGACTTGCTGAAAATCTGGAAAGCACGGGGACGAAAAACCAACTCTGCTGCGGTAGCGAAGTGGTGGAACAAGATCGAGGAATGGAAAAAGGTCAACTGTTTGTCCTACAAACCTTCGGCTGGAAAAATTCGTCCGCAACATGCCGTTGCTCGACTTGAGGCACTGACCAAAGAACACGACCGCTACATCTGCACCGAGGTCGGACAACACCAAATGTGGGCCGCACAGTACCTAAGCTTTGAAGACCCGAACCGCTGGATGACATCAGGTGGTCTGGGCACGATGGGCTACGGGTTCCCAGCGTCAATCGGCGTTCAAATGGCCCATCCGGATGCTCTGGTGATCAACGTTGCCGGTGAGGCTTCTTGGTTGATGAACATGCAAGAGATGGGCACAGCGGTTCAGTTTCGCTTGCCAGTCAAACAGTTCATCCTGAACAACGAACGTCTTGGCATGGTCCGCCAATGGCAGGAACTTTTGCATGGCGAGCGGTACTCACACAGCTGGTCCGAAGCCCTGCCCGATTTCGTGAAACTTGCCGAAGCTTTTGGAGCCAAGGGTATTATTTGCGACAATGAAGCTGATCTTGATGATGCGATCCTTGAAATGATCAATCACGATGGTCCCGTCATTTTCGACTGCTTGGTGGAGAAGCACGAAAACTGCTTCCCAATGATTCCGTCGGGCAAAGCACACAATGAAATGCTGCTGGGCGAAGCCAACACCCAAGGCGTCATTGATGCCAAAGGATCGGTTCTGGTCTGACACGTCGCACTGGGGGGACTTCCCCCCCGCACCCCCAAGTATTTTTGCCAAGAAGAAGAACACCATGTCTCCTCTGAAAATCAAAAAAGGCTCCACTAGCCATTCGGCCTATAATCTGCGTCCTAATTTCTCGGATGAACAGGAGCGTCACACCCTAGCTGTTCTGGTCGAAAACGAACCCGGCGTGCTGGCGCGTGTCATCGGCTTGTTTTCGGGCCGAGGATATAACATCGAAAGCCTGACCGTCGCGGAAGTGGACCACACAGGTCATCTGTCGCGCATTACTCTGGTAACGACTGGTACGCCACAGGTTATTGAGCAAATCAAAGCACAACTGACCCGAATTGTGCCCGTGCACGAAGTGCATGACCTCACAGTCGAGGGGCCTTCGGTAGAACGTGAACTGGCGCTTCTAAAAGTATCCGGACAAGGTGAAAAGCGCGTTGAGGCACTTCGCCTTGCAGATATTTTCCGCGCCAATGTGGTCGATAGCACACTGGAAAGTTTTGTGTTCGAAATCACCGGCACACCCGATAAGATCGACGCTTTTGCCGAGCTTATGCGCCCACTTGGGCTGCAAGAGGTTGCGCGGACCGGCGTGGCCGCTCTTTTGCGCGGAACGGAATAATCTCTGCCCCTTGATCCAGAATCGGCTCTGAATCCGGAGCCGGTTTTGCCGCAGTCTCGGCTTGCAGACTTTCTTTCAAGCCCTTGTGACTGTTCTCCTCGACGATTGTCAGGTTCTCAGCAAAACGCAGCTTACTGCTCATCTTGAGGCTGAAACTGACAAGGTCGCACGCCTGAAGTGCCATATCGGCACAGATATCAGCCTGTTCGCCTGTGACATAAGCAAGCTTTCCCTGATCTTCACACCAGATTACCGCTTTACCCGCGTCTTTATCGCTCCACAGAACCACACCCAACATGTCCGCCCCCCTATTGCTGACAAGTTGATGATGTCTGACTGCTGACACAAAAAAAATCATGACATTGGCGTCTATCAACTTGAATTTGTGTCGGGTTCAGTCAATCCTGTCGCCATGTAGCGTCTTTTCTGACGCTTTTTAGCGTCTCTCGACGAAAACATAACGATACGAGCCGTTAAAAGGCCGAAATACAACAGGAAAAGCGACGTGACCGACAGATCCGGCCACTCACCACCTTCAAATCCAGCGGAGCTCCGCCAGATTTTTGGTGAGAACTTAAGAAAGCTCGCGAAAGAATACGATTCTGTCGCAGGGCTTTGTCGTAAACTTGAGATCAATAGAACTCAGTTCAACCGTTATCTTTCTGGCGAAAGCTTTCCACGGCCTGACATTTTGCACCGGATTGCCACTTTCTTTGGCAAAGACGCGCGCATACTTTTGGAATCTGTAGATCAAATCGAGGCTCCCGCACGAAGCCTGCTGCATCATCCGGTTTTGAAAGATTTTTTCGGCGATCACATCACAAAAGTGCCGCAAATCTTGTTCCCAAACGGGTTTTATCAATTCACTCGACCGAGCTTTGTCGAGCCGAACAAATTCGTTCAATCATTGGCGCTTGTTTGGCGCGAAGGCGACTATACCTTCATTCGCGCCCTTGAATCAAAAGCCGCTTTCAAGGAACAGGGACTACCGTTTGACACCAGATCCCGCGAGCTTCGTGGGGCGGTCATGGCACAAGACGAAGGCATAACCCTTCTAATCTCACGCCGCGGCGCGACGACCTGCAGCTTTGGTTTCTTAAACAAAGTTCCATCATTCCAAAACAATATTTGGGTGGGCTTCACCATCCGGACAATTCCCGAAGGCATAGACGGTGGACGGGTTGTTCGCATGGTGTTTGAACATCTTGACCACAACACACACGCGATCTTAAGGGCAGCGCGGTCTGTCGGATTCACCTCCGAAGAGGGACTTACCCCCTTCCATCGCAAACTCTTGCGCATCACAGAACCATTCAAATAGCGTTCGTTTTGCGCCGATATCGGTCGCAAATTGCAAAGTTATCTCCTGCCGGCAGGTTTAACCGAGAGGCATTGATCACAGGAGACCTCGATGACCGAAACGTCCTATCTGAATGACGTACGCAAGCCAGTTGACACTGCAAATGGCCTGCCGAACGCGCATTATGTTGACCAAACTGTATTTGAAGAAGAGCGCCAGTCACTTCTTTTTTCTCAATGGGCGGGCCTTGCTGTAGCCGCCGATGTTCCCGAGGTCGGCGACGCCAAGCCGATTGATTTCCTGGGCATGCCCCTGTTGTTGGTGCGTGATCGCGATGAAAAAGTGCGCGTCTATCAGAACATCTGCCGTCACCGCGGCATGATCCTGGTTGAAGAACCCCGCAAAATCGAAGGTGCCATTCGCTGTCCCTACCACTCATGGTGCTATGGACTTGACGGACGACTAGTCTCAACGCCGCATGTGGGCGGACCAGGACAGAACGTCCACGAAGCAATCGACAAAAAACAACTTGGCCTTATTGAAGTACGTAGCCACATCTGGATGGATGTGGTGTTTGTAAACATTGACGGACAAGCAGCTGACTTTGATGACATCCACGCCGACCTGATCAAGCGCTGGAGCGAATTTGACCAGCCGCTGTATCATGGTGGTGCAGACAGCTATTTTTCGCTGGATGTCAAAACCAACTGGAAACTGGCCGTCGAAAACTACTGTGAAAGCTATCACCTGCCTTGGGTGCATCCGGGTTTGAACAGCTACTCGCGTCTGGAAGATCACTACAACATCGAACTGGCTGGAAAATACTCGGGCCAAGGAACTTACGTTTACCGCCAACTGCGCGGCGTCAACGAAGAGGTCTTTCCTGATTTCGAAAATCTAAGCGAACAATGGGACGAAGGCGCAGAATACGTCGCGGTCTATCCCAACGTCCTACTTGGTGTTCAACGGGACCATACCTTTGCGATCATACTTGAACCGAAATCTCTGGACCGCACGGTAGAGCATATCCACCTCTACTATTCCCAACCCAAAACCGACGAAGGCATGCGCGCTAAAAACGCCCAGCTTTGGAAAACCGTTTTCGAGGAAGACGTGTTTGTCGTAGAAGGAATGCAGCGCGGTCGAAATGCAGTCGGCTTTGACGGCGGACGCTTCTCGCCAGTGATGGACAGTCCCACACACTGCTTCCACGATTGGTGCGCAGAGCGCATCCTTGAGGATCGTTCAGCCAAACAAGCTGCCGAATGAGCCATGATCTGGACCAGCGCCTTCTGGAAGCGCATGCTCGCGATGATCGCATGGCTCTGGTCCAGCTTTACAAAGACGCATCCTCTGTTTCAAATTCTGAGGACGCTAAATACTTTTACCTAACCCATGCATATATTTTCGCGCTGGACACGGGCCATCCCATGGCCAGTGAACTACACGCCTTGCTAAAAGCCGCAGGGCGCGAATCCTGATCTTTCTTTTGTCAAAAGTATCCTCGCCGAAGGCACCGCCAGCCTAAGGGACTGGCGCATAAAACGGGGTCGAAAGCCCCCTCGGTTTGCATAAAGCGCACGCCGGAAAGAAAAAAGGGCGCCGTGAGGGGCGCCCTGTAAGTTTCGCTGATCAGGCTCACTCTTTATACCGCTCGATCGATTTTTGCCTGCGGCCTGATCCGCGTCAGGGGCGAGCGCACCCGCCCCGGTGACCCTTAGGAGCAACCCGAAGTTGCTCCGCAGGTATTGCACTTCATGCAGGTGCCGTTGCGCACCAGCGTGTAGTTCCCGCAGTCGCCACAAGGATCACCCTCGTAGCCCTGCATTTTTGCTTTTGTCCGTGCATCCATCGACACTGTTCCGGTCGCCAGCGCGGTTTCCCCAACGCTGGTTTCAGGCACCAAGGTGTGGATCGCCGCAACTGGGTCGGTCGCTCCGCCCAGTGCTGTGGCTCCAACGGTTGCGCCACCTTGCAAAACCACCAAATGATCGTTCGTCACACGTTTGCGCAAATATCCAGCCGAGCTGATTTGTTTTAGAACTTCCAGTGACTTATGCGCCGCGTTTTCACTCACACTACCGATGTTCGACTTGCCTTCTTCCTCGCCACGGCCCAAATCATCAAAGGTGGCACCTTCGGGCTTCACATGGGCCAGATCGGTGCGGTCCAGATAGGAAACCGCCAGCTCGCGGAAGATATAGTCAAGGATCGAGGTCGCATTCTTGATGCTATCATTTCCCTGAACCATGCCCGCAGGCTCAAACTTGGTGAAGGTGAAAGCGTCCACGAACTCTTCCAGCGGCACACCATACTGAAGACCGACCGACACCGCGATGGCGAAGTTGTTCATCATCGCCCGGAAGCCAGCGCCTTCTTTGTGCATATCAATGAAGATTTCGCCAAGGCTGCCGTCTTCGTACTCACCTGTACGCAGGTAAACCTTATGTCCGCCAACAATCGCTTTCTGAGTGTAGCCCTTGCGGCGCTCCGGCATCTTTTCGCGGTGATTGCGGATGATTTCTTTGACTACGATTTTCTCGACGATCTTCTCTGCAAGCACGGCCGCTTTTTCCTGCGCCGAGCCACTCTCAAGCACCTCAAGCGCCTCGTCGTCATCTTCGACCAAGGCCGACGCCAGCGGCTGAGACAGTTTCGAGCCATCTCGGTACAACGCGTTCGCCTTGATGCCCAACTGCCAGCTTAGCTCATAGGCTTTCTGACAGTCCTCAATCGTCGCATCGTTGGGCATATTGATCGTTTTCGAAATCGCGCCCGAAATAAACGACTGAGCCGCTGCCATCATGGTGATGTGGCTGTTAACCGACAGATAACGCTTACCTTTTTTACCGCATGCATTCGCGCAATCGAACACTTTATAGTGCTCTTCTTTCAAGTGCGGCGCCCCCTCAAGGGTCATTGTACCACACACATGGTCGTTCGCGGCTTCGATATCCTTCCGGCTGAAGCCAAGATGCTGCAGCAGGTTGAATGTAGGATCGTTCAGCTTGGTGGCAGGGATACCTAGCACGTTGATGCAGAACTCGGCGCCAAGGGTCCACTGGTTAAACACAAAGCGGATATCGAACGCCGTGCCAAGTGCGGCCTCGACCTTATCGATCTCGGTCTGCGTGAACCCGTGACCTATCAGCGAAGTGTGGTTGATGCCCGGAGCATTGCCAAGTGAACCATGCCCCACAGCATATGAAATGATCTCTTCGATCTGCGCTGGACCATAGCCAAGTTTTTCCAAAGCCGCCGGTACTGAACGGTTGATGATCTTGAAGTAGCCGCCACCAGCTAGCTTTTTGAACTTTACCAAAGCAAAGTCAGGCTCGATGCCGGTAGTGTCACAATCCATCACCAGACCAATAGTGCCGGTCGGTGCAATCACGCTCGTTTGCGCATTGCGATAACCGTGCTTTTCACCCAGCTCAAGTGCTTCATCCCAGCAAGATTGTGCAATCTCGACAAGACGTTGATCCGGGACGTTTTTGTGGTCCAGTGCAACCGGTTTGATTGCAAGGTTTTCGTA
>Ga0181552_10001525_pt1 | contig 17541 bp, 17 predicted proteins | sample 011ome_18_FD_130583 | JGI IMG/M metagenome (GOLD analysis project Ga0181552, IMG submission 130583) | Coastal salt marsh microbial communities from the Groves Creek Marsh, Skidaway Island, Georgia - 011501BT metaG (megahit assembly) | ecosystem: Environmental > Aquatic > Marine > Intertidal...
AGATTTAAAAATTTATTGGATCTAGAAGCCACTGCTATTCCAGAATGGGGTCCAGGAAGTAGACCAGACTGGCAAGGGAGAAAGTTTAGTGAGCAAAAGTGATACTTTTTGTATAATTCCTTTTCTACACATTTATGGTACAGCCGGTGGCGATCTGGTGCCCTGTTGTGAAGCACAGGAGATACCACTAAACAAACCAGGTGAGAGTGCGGAGACTACATGGAACAACGAAAACTACAGAGAGTTGAGACGAGCTCTAACGGAAGGCGAACGCCCAGACAGGTGTTCAGTGTGCTGGCACAACGAGGACGCCGGTATAGTAAGCAATCGTCAGCAGTGGGGAAAAGACTATTGGCAAACGTTCGAAGAAGGCGTAGAAGTAAATTCTGATTACACAGTAAACAACAAACCACTATGGGTTGAACTCAAAGTGAGTAACTTTTGTAATCTTAAATGTATTATGTGTAGCACACACAGCAGTTATAAACGTGTACAGGACTTGGATATTATTACAAAGTATCAAAGGGACGGACACGAAACCCGTCTACTTCGCCCTACGGCGCTGTTTGACAGCCTTAATGAGTGGCCTGAGTTGTGGGATACTGTACAAGTGCTACAGTTTACTGGCGGTGAGCCTATTATTAACGAAGAGCATTATCAGTTATTAGCAGGTATTCCAGATAAATTAAAAGCAAAAATTAAACTCAGATATGCTACAAACATCAGTCATATTAAATTTAAACAGTATGACCTAATTGAAATCTGGAGCAAGTTCCGTCATGTTAACATCAAAGTTAGCATGGATGGCATAGGCGATGTTTACAATTACATACGTCAAGATGGTGATTGGGATACTGTATACAGCAATATGCTAACACTAAGCACAGTACCCAATATAGATTTGGCAGTGGGCATCACAGTACAAGCACACAACATATATCAGATGCCGGAGTTTTATCAGTTCTGGCAGGACAGCGATATTGATTTAAGTTTTATCACTGCCAATATATTACAAACACCCAGATATTTGAGTCCAGCATTGTGGCATGGAGAATACCGCGATGCTATACTGGAAAAATTAAATGTGCCAGGTATGGAACGTTTTTATACTTATATGAAAAACAATGAACCAGACTATCGAAATTACGCTCGTATGAGAAAGTACAGCAGAGATTTAGAAGCAAGATATCCCAAGCCTACTACACTTAAACAGATGGTAAAAGACTACCTGGGCCTTAAACTAGAAGGCATGGATGCTGTTAATGCGAGGTTGATGTGAACAAAGGACAAAAAGCCTGGGAATATAATCATACAGAACATGCTTGGCCAGTTTGTCATGTGTTTATGCCAGGCAACAGTGATTATAATCGTTGGCCTGTATTAAAGCAAAAACTAAATCTAGTACAGCAAGTAGAAAGTAACAACCATTTGCGTGGTGGTGTGTTTAATTTGTATAACACAAAGGAAACAAGTTGGTTAACAGCGGCACACAAGATGGGTTATCGCTATGCTTGTATCTGGTTTGACGGTTGCTGGGCAGATGTTCATGACTTTAATCGTCGTTTGTTGGACGAAATAGATAGATTAAACCGTGTGGGAGACTGGTTGTGCGCCGGGCAAATACAAGCAAGAACAGACGAGTATCCGTTTTTTACTAGAAGTATGGTATTAGTTAAACTACAAACCTGGCAAGATGTAGATCAACCCAATCCACATATACGTCCTCCAGAGTTTCCTGGTTATGTTGTAACACCCAGTGAGTGGGAGGATAGCGTATACAGTGTAAGCGAAGTACCAACAGAACTAAGTGAGCGTGATTTGTCCAGACTTATATACAACAAAGCAGAGCAGTTTGCCAATGCCTGGATATCCTGGAGTTTAAGACGGCATTTGATTGTACCAGGACTAAGCGACAATTTTATGGAAACAGTTACCTACACTCGTCCACTTAACGGCACGGAAGAATTTCAAAAAGGCATTACTGGATTGGAATATGATAGTACAGATGTTAGTCATCAAGCAAAACGAATTATTAAACGTTTAAATGATGTACAGAGTCCAGTTTATTTTGTAAACACTGAACTGAGCAAACCGGAAATAGTAGAGCAACTAGTGGGTACTAGTTTTGAACAGTATGTTGGACCAGCAGCTGGATTTAAATTGTTATACTATGCTTACAAGTATGGCGTTAACAGCAATACTCGTTTTGTTTTCTACGACTTTGACGCTGACAGTGTAAGATTTAGACGGGATACCCTGACTGGTTGGGACGGAGAAGACTATCGTAGTTGGGTCAATCTCTGGTGCGATGCTAATCCAGGCGTCAATGATCAACTACGAGGACTGGTAGATAAAAGGTGGCCTGAATTGTTACAGCAATTCGGAGGGTTAAATAGTTGGCTAGAGTTTTGGGATAAAATACAACAATGCGAGACAGAGGTTTTACATCTGGATCTAATTCACGAAAGCGAACGTTTGTTAAAAAATTTAGCAGTTCAAAGAACATTCTTTTGGAGCAGTAACATATACAGTTATATGCCACTTCAATTAAAATGTCAACCATTTGAAATAGAAAAAAGTTTTATTAACATCGTGTCAGGATTAAACAATATTCATCCTGATTGTTGGTTTAGTGGAACAGACATTAATGATAATGATTTATTATGCCCAGCACGAGCAGTGCTAAGTGTGGGCAACAACAGTAATATAGGTTTTGAAGTATGATAATACACCGCGGTGATGAACAGGAAATTATGCATGTTGTTTCACATGCTTGCGTTCATGATGATTTAGCAGACGAAGCACAATATCGTGCTAAGTTGCGTAAAGTAACAAAGATAAAATTAACCAATGAATGCCAACACAGTTGGGTTGAATGGGAAAGATCTTTTTATGATGCTGAATTTTTTAAAAAAATATATCGTGAAGGTTACAAAATGGTGTGCTTTTGGTTTGACGGAAGTTGGCCTGATGCTCCAGAGTTTGAAACAGAATTATTGAGATTGTATCACAGAGAATGGAATGATGTAAACTGGATGGTTAGTGGTAATATCATATACAGAGATTGGCGACCCTGGTATCCAAAATGGCATCACCAGTGTGTAATATTAAATCTAAAAAAATGGATTGAAGAAGGTTGTCCTAATCTCAATCGTATTGACAACAGAAATAATCGCAAACCGGGTTTTAAAGTGAGCCCTGAACATTATCATGACAATTATACTCCTATGTGGTTGAAGCCAGACAGGGATCTTAATCATACTCCAGAAATGGAAACTATGAAAATGGATCTTAAAAATTTAGACTGGATGATTCCAAACGCTATAAATGCTAACTGTATGGTTATCAACCATCCAGAAAGTTTGCGTAAACACAAGCGTTGTATATACGCAGAAGAAAATATTGAGCAAACAAAGAACTGGATTATGGACACTGAGTTCAATGAAACTCGTACACCCAGAGAGATTGTGGAATTTGGTTACGACTTAGATGAAGATAAAATGGAATTGTACGGATTTAAAATACAACAGTACCAGGTATTGTATGTAACAAATACAGAACGTGTTCCTAGCAGAGGTGAACACCTGGATGAAATTGGGTTTACCAAAATGGTTATGCCGTGTAGCGGACTTAATCAGTTCTGGCACATTTCAAAAGACTTAAATACAATGGAGGAAGTTTTGTGGTTTGACTTCAATCCTTACGCTATTGCCTGGACCAAACTTGTATTACATGAATGGGAGCCAGGTGTTCAGTCGTTCACTGAGTTTTATCGAAATAATATTGATAGAGTAATCGGTGACGGTATTATTAGTCCTGATTGTGTCATTTATGAAGATTATCTGGTGGAGAGATTGATTGAAGCAATGGGCGGAGAGGAAGAATTTACAGCAAAGATGTGGCAAATAAAGCAACTCAAACATACATTTTTACAAGTAAATGCTGTTAAGCAGTGGAAAACTCTCGCTGATGCTGTTGGCAACGGTAACCGAATATTTTTACAACTAACAAACGTCTGGCAATATGAAAGCAACTACTTGAATACACGACCATTTGAAGCACAGATTAACTTTTTAAGTTTATTGTCGCAAATACAACAAAACAATCCAGTAGTATATCTAACTGGCAATACGCCAGGTGGAGTACAATGTAGTTACACAGATATAAACAGTATGGTGGACTTATACTAATGTGGTACGAAGGTGAAATACAATCATTTGAAGATGTAAACGAGGACACAGTATTGTTCTTTATGGAGAACGAACATCTTAAAAAGCCATTTGCTGGTGTAGATGATCCTTGGTTACTGGAAAGTCATGATTTAGATACTATTGGTGATAATACAAAATTACCCTGGATACCTGTAGATATTTCTGTTCCACATAAAGAAATATTTGACGAAGCCAATCATTTGTTGTATACTAGTTGTTATACTCTACATCGTCCAGACAGTGCTGGGTGGCTAAGTTTGGCTATCCACGGTATGAGTAGTGTACACACAAACGTACCAGAAGATTACGGACTACCTGACAGTGCGGAGTATGATCTAAGTGACTGGACAGACATTGCTAAGTTTTGTCCTAGAACCGTAGAATGGATGAAAGACGAAATGCTGTACGAGCGTTTTAGTCGTGTTCGTTTTATGGCTGTATTACCAGGAGGGTGGTTGGCTCCACATGCTGATAGAGATAGAATTACTGGCGTCGGCGCTACTAATGTTGCTATTAATAATCCACAAGGGTGCGCCCTAGTAATGGAAGATTGGGGTACATTGCCCTATACGCCGGGCAGTGTATTCAAACTCAATACTGGATATCGACATGCTGTATGGAATAGAAGCGAAGAGCCTCGCATACACATGATATTTGATGGCGATCCATCAGACGAATTCAAACGTAAGGTAAACGCTGGCTATGCCAAAATGCAAAATATTTGATCATGGATTAACAATTGGTCCAAGTGGCAATGTTCGCCCTTGCTGTGCCTTCCTAGTGTGGAATACAAAAAGTGTAAGTTTTGATGATGACTGGCCAAAGTATCATCATGAACTAGGCAAGCAAAATGAACTGGAATGGCTGGACAACTGTAAAGAGTGTAAGCAAAATGAGGACATGGGCAGAGATAGCCTAAGAACTTACTACAATAGTTTTATAGAAGAAGATGTGCCTGGTATACAATACTGGGATCTAAAGATTAACAATACTTGTAACCTAGCCTGTAGAATGTGTGATGCCTGGAGTTCGAGTAAATGGGAACAATATAAAGATACACCAGGTTTAGAAAGGCGTTACACTAATACCCTACCAAGTCGCTGGCATAAAGAAGCAAAAGATTATCTGCCGCACATGCTTAACAGTAAAGTAGTTAAGTTCACAGGTGGAGAGCCCTATCTCATTCCACAAGTACAAGGCATTATACAAGGACTAGTAGATGCTGGCGTAAGTAAAAATATGCGCCTGGAACTTATTACAAATGGCACACAGGTTATGGAATCCTGGAATCCATATTTTGAAGAATTTAGCCGTGTAGATATAAATGTTAGTATAGATGCTGTGGGTAAACGATATGAATACATACGTCCAGGTAGTAGTTGGGAACTAGTTCGAGAAAACACAGAACGTTTTAACGCACTAAAGCCAGACCATGTTGGTATACACATTGCTTGTTTGCCCATGGTACTCAACAAAGATCATTTATGGGAAGTAGAAGCCTGGTGTGAACAAAACGGACTAGATTATGTTGAAGCAGGACCTATTATACATCCTGCTCATTTGAGAATAAATGCTATGGAAGATCCTAAACTCCGCAAATTGTTTATCGAGCAAATGGATATACTGGATGGAATACATGGCACAGATTGGAGAGAATTTGTAGATGAGTGATAAAAAATTACCCAGCGAAACTTTTTGCGTGTTACCATTTATGCATGTAGCAGTGTCGCCTACTGGCAGTTTTAGAGTATGCTGTAACAGCGATCCTAAAACAAATAAAATTATGAAAACGCCAGACAAAGAATACAAAATGTTCAGAGATGATGTCAATAAAGTATGGAACAGTCCTGATTACAAACGTATCCGTCGTCAGTTTATGGAAGGCGAACGTCCTGCTACTTGTACTAGATGTTTTAGAGAAGAAGATGCTGGTATCCGTAGTCCACGTATTGGCTACAACGAGAAGTGGTTAAAGAATAATGTAATAATCAGCGATGAGATACCACTGGATATTCGTTATGTGGATATCCGTTTGGGTAACCTGTGTAACTTAAAATGTCGTATGTGTAACCCATGGAGTAGTAGTATGTGGGTCAAGGACTGGAATGCTGTAGTAGATAAGGCACAACTTGAGCCAAATAATCCACTTAGTGCTGATGATTTTAAATGGATGGAAACACTTGGTGAATGGCCTGATCGGGATCAGACAAGTGAAAACTTTGTTAGCATGGCAGACAGTATCAAGGAGATTTACCTGACAGGTGGTGAACCAACACTAGCATTAAGTCAGTATGCTTTGTTTGAGTACTTGATTGAAAAGGATTTAGCAAGTGGAATTAAGTTAAAATACAATACTAACTTAACAAATGTTCCGCAAAAAATGGTTGACTACTGGAAACATTTCCGTGTAGTACAACTTAACACAAGTATTGATGCCATTGAGGATAGAGATAGATATATTCGTTACCCAAGTACTTGGGAAAAGATTGAAGAAAACTTTGATAAACTAAATGATTTACCAAACGTAGAAATTCAAGTTCACTGTACAGTACAAGTGTTAAATGTTTGTGCGTTAGATGAACTTATTACCTGGGGATTAAGTAAAGGACTGGATCCAAATCAGTTTTACTTTAATATTCTTAATCATCCAGAGTGTATGAATATTCGTAGTTTACCTGTTGCTCTTAAAAATTTAGCACAACTACGGTTACAAAAATGGTTACATATTCCAAAAGTAGAAGACATAATAAAGTATATGTGGGCAGAGGATTGGCATGAAAAAAGATGGGGAGAATTTTTGGCATACAACGGAAAAATAGACGAGTTACAACGAGGTAACTTAACGGAAGTATGTCCTGAATTTAAAGATTATGTCTGACACTTATTGTAACGAACCCTGGAGAACAGTGCACTATGATTATGACGGTAAACTAGGACCGTGTTGTACATATCGTGGTGAGCGCAGTAACGAGTCCAGCGTAAAAGATTACTGGAACAGTGAATGGCTTGCTGACTTTAGACGTCAACTGGGAGAAGGAGTCCGGCATCCTGGTTGTAAAAACTGCTGGCAAAAAGAAGAACGTGGTGAAATAAGTCAGCGTTTGGAAAAAAATAGCAAACACGGAGTAGTTACTGAACCCGATCTCCAGGAAATTTTTATCAGTTTTGGTAATATATGTAACAAGAGTTGTAATATTTGTCGACCTAATCGCAGTAGTGTAATTGAAAAACAATACAGATTAGCAGGTAAAGACTGGAATGTTGACAAAGATAATTTAAGCACTGCTTGGTTAGAGAATCTAGAACAATATTATCAGGACATATCCGAAAAAGCAGAAACAATACATCTGAATGGTGGTGAACCCTTTATTGTAAAACAGTGTCACGACTTATTACAGTATATGGCAGATAATAATTATACACACAAACACATTAAAGCAAATACCAATGGAAGTATCTCTCCAAGCCAAATTGAATTACTTAATCGTTTTAAAAAAGTTAGTTTACATTTAAGCATAGATGGTATACTGGATTTATATCCGGTAGTGCGTCCACCACATACATGGGAATGGTGGTTGTTACATCATGATCGTATTAGGCAGCAAAACTGGAAAATAACCTATGCTACAGTAGTTCATGTATTGAACGTACATCAATTACCGCTTATATTAGATTACTATCTTAGCCAATATGAACTGTATCCTGATAACACTAACATTTATTTTAGCACTGTTAATAATCAACCCAATATGAGTACTCATATCGCTCCAAAAGAGGTATGCGTACAGAGTGCTTGTTTACTTGAAGAAAGATTGTTAAAGTTACCTGACGAATGGAAAAGTAACATAGAAAATGTTATACAACATTTATACTACAGTGCTGAAAATAGAAACTTTAAAGATGATATGGAGTTTAAAAAGTTTATAGAAACATTTGGTCCGATTAAAGGTATTGATTACGCAAAACATCTGCCCTGGAATAGTTGGGTTTTTAGAAATGAATAAAAGTATTATATGTACAGGTAACCCAGAATTTGGAGTTGCCAGTGAGATATTTCATCGTTGGCCACAAACTGAATTTGTAGGTCGTACTACCTGGGGTTATGATTTAACTGAAAACGGTTATAAACATAAACTCGCAGAAAAGGCTCTTAAATACGATGTTTTTATTAACTGCAGCGCACTATGGCACTACCATCAGACTATGCTACTAGATGTAGTCTTTAAATCAGCATTGAAGGCAAGGAAACGACTACATCTTGTGTCTTTAGGCAGTACCACCGATAGAACTACCAAAGGCGCGGATTGGCAATATCAGCAAGAAAAGAAAGCATTACGAAGTACAAGTAACGCATTGGGCCTAAAAGGCGTATGGACAGGTGGCCCTAGAGTAAGTTACATATCATTTGGCACCCTGGAAAACAATGCTGAAAAGCATCCAGGGCGTCGTGTAATGACACTCAGCGAAGCAGTAGATTGTATAGAATATGCTATCAGCGTCCCCGAACACCTCAATGTAGCAGAGCTTATTGTAGATCCAGTACAAACGGATTGGCCTAATGAAGATTGATATACCACAATTATTAGTAAGTTATCTGGGCGGAAGTGGTGGCGAGTGGCTGGCTATAAAAATGGCACAGCATGACAAGTATTATCATCCTGATATGAAGTTTGAGGTATCTGAGTACAATCGCTGGAGGTTGCGTTCAAGTTGGAGAGGTGCCATGTTAAACACTCCCTGGAAACAATTAGTTTGGTTAGGTGACAACATGAACTATGATGGTACAGCGGAATGGTGGAATGATTTCTGGAAACGTGTTCCGGATCAGGAATACTGGTATGATCAAGTTAGAGAGTTACATAAAAATTCGCATTTTACTGTAGGAGTACACCGAGTACATGAAGCCTGGTGCGACCAATACTGGCGAGACTTATTCACTGATTTTAAAACTGTAACAATCCACGTAGATGTTAGTGATAAAGAAACTGCCGGGATATTCCGTAACAATATCATTAAAAAAATTATGTGGCAAGATTTGGCTGGTAGCAAGTTAACACAAGAAGTACAAGATAAATGTCAAAAATATAAAGTAGATTTTAACACTGTCATGGAAAAATTAAATCGCATGCCAGATGTAAAATGGTGCGATACTATGCTAGTAATACTCAGCGAAATACCACATATAAAACAAGTATTCCAGGAAAATTTAGAAGGTGGTATGGATCATGTATTGGCCAATTTAAGCAGTAGATGGGATAGTAAAAATACTCAGGTTTACAGTAAACACATACCTGGTGGTATTACTGTAGACTTTAAAAGATTAATAATAGATCAAAGTTACACAGAGTATTTAAAAATTTGTGACTATACTGGAGCAACGCCCTGGAAGGAAACACTCTGGAATAAAGCAGTAGTGGATTACGCTAGTCCAGATGTCGTTAATCAAATAGTTACATACGAAGATTTACAGGAGAGACTATGGGAACGAGCCATAATGATAATCTAGACGAGTTTTTTGAACTCAGCAAACAAAAACCCTGGGGGAGATTGTTAGCAGTACACACCAAAGCAAGCATACTTGAGCCAGTAATAAATGGGGATATTCCAGAAAAAATTCTTGAAGTAATCAGCGATCCAGATTGGCGTACAGAAAGCAGTGCGTATTGGAGTAGCCGTAGTAGCAGTGACGCTCGTTTTTATTTGTTTAAGTTATGGGAACTCTGGAAAAGTATTAGCCGTAATGGTGTAAAATCGCCAGTACATTTACACATCAGAGATGGTTACCTAACTGCTCATCCTAGTAACAATAAAAAAGAAGTACTGTACGAGTTTTTTCCTGACGCTGATATTACTATACTGTTTCATGATTATGATCTAATACGTGAACAATATCCTACCAAATGGACTGAATGGTATCAGGACCTACCCTATGAAGAAATTACAACAGCCAGTGAGTATCTGGATTATTATGATGACAGCCTAAATAGTCGTGAGATAGAACTAGAGTTTGGTTGGGACTACTGTAAAAATATTCTTGCCGACCAACACACCTGGAGTAAACTTACACCAAAGCAATGGGATTGGCGACACATAGATCCAGCAAAACATGAAAAGGATTCACAGTTTAACAACGCATTGTTTTTAACAGTGACAGATCGTTACCATCGTGTTAAAATGAAAGTAGATGACGTACAAATGAAAGATGTAATACAAGTAAAGCCTGGACGAGCAAAGTTTTGTGGAAAGTGGTACAACATAGATGAGTAATGTAATCTGTAAAATGCCCTGGCACAGTATTTGTTTGAGCGCCAATGGCGACATCAAACCCTGCTGTCAGTTTACTAACAAAGGCAGACCACCAAACACAGAACATGACACAATCATGGAAAACTGGAACAGTCAGCGTATGCAGGACTTGCGACAGGCATTCCTAGATGGTGAGAAACCTGCTGACTGTAATAGTTGTTGGGAACGTGAACGCCAAATAGGACACAGTAGACGACTATGGTTTGAAGAAAAGTTTGGCAAATACATAACAAAACCCACAACAGAATTAGTAGTAGACAATCCACAAATCGTACAGGCAGATATAAACCTATCCAACGTGTGTAATCTAAAATGCCGTATGTGTGGAAGTTGGGCAAGCAACAGTTGGTTCGAAGAAGAGATTACACTCGCTAATAAGGACAGACGGTATCAGAAGAATAATCGTCCACAAAGTGTACGCAATGTAACAGTGGAGGATATTCAGAATTTATTGCCTCATATCCAGGATGTTAAAAGGATAGACTTCAAAGGTGGCGAACCAATGCTTGCCAAACATCATGACGATTTCCTACAGTGGATGATTGACAAGGATATGACAGATGTACACTTGCTGTATACAACAAACGGTACGGTACGCAACCCTGGTATTATAGAACTGTTTAGTAAATTTAAACATGTGAGTCTAGTGTTTAGTATTGAAGGCACAGGTACTCGCTACAGTTACATACGTGGCGGCAAGTATGATATTGAACAGATTGAAAGCAACATGGCGGCATACAATGAACTACCAAACGTAAGTATCAACTTCAACGTCACTGTACAAAACTATAACCTGCTTAACTTAAAAGAGCTCAGAGAATTGCTGTTCACTTGGGCAGATAAATACTCGAGAGTAGACGCAGGTAATGCGTTCACTACAATCTGTAATCAACCTGATTATCTGAGTCCCCTTAATGTTCCTGATAGTATGCGAGATACAGCATTAGAGCAACTTGATGGCATTGATGACTTCAAAACACTTTGTCGTAGTTTACGGACTCGTAAGTTTGACACAGACAAGTGGCAAACATTTATAGACTTTACTCGAGACTTAGATGCTCTACGTGGTGAACATGTAGTAACGCATTGTCCAGAATTTGGAGAATATTTTGACTAATATTGTAGGCATAGAAGATTTAGACGCTAAAAAAGATGAGATGCTCAGAGTAGAATGGAATCTGGGACGTCGATGTAATTATAACTGTAGTTACTGTGGTAATGAACTACACGATAATAGTAGTGAACACATGCCCTGGGATATTTTTACTCGTACAGTTGACGAGATCAAACGTGGTAGTAAAAAGAAAATCAAAATTAGTTTTACTGGCGGAGAGCCTTTTGTAAATCCTAAATTTGTAGATATGCTAAAGTATGCCAAAGATAACGGAGTACATCGTTGTAGTGTAACCACTAACGGCAGTCCTCCTATTAAAATTTATGAACGTGCTTTGCCCTATTTACATTATGTTGTTATCAGTTATCACTTTGAGTTTGCCTATCACGAAAAAGTAATCAACAACATTGTTGCTATCAATCGTATGATAGAAGAATACAAAGCACAAGGTGAATGGAAAGGTATGCATGTTCATATCATGTTCTTACCCGGCAAACTAAAAGAATGTATTGAAATCATGGACGAGCTCAGAGCAAACAATATTACATACACTATTCGTAAAATACGTCCAAGGGTAAACATGGAACGCACTGGTTGGCACAGACCATTTCAAGATGGTATGCTAGGACAGCATCCTAAGTTCAGTGAGATCGCTAAGTTTGAAAGTGAGGCTCCATACTACAGTAAAGAAGAATTAGACTGGTTGGAGGCAAATACATGAGCGCAAATAATTTTAATAATATAATAGTTCACATGGATGACGGAACAGAACGAGAGGACAATGTGAATAGCGTCACTGCCAGAGAGCAAAATCGCTTTATGGGTTGGGAATGTTGGGCTGGTGTACAACAAATCAGCATTTCTAACACTGGTGATGTGTATCGTGCTATTTGTAAAGTAGGCGGTAAACTGGGTAACATTTATGAAGGCAGTTTTACTATGCCGGAAGATACAATCATTTGTAATAAACCAGACTGTATTTGTGCGGCAGATGTTGCTATCAGTAAAGCACATCCTGATCATGTAAACAAACTTAGAGTGGGTAAATGAGCAGTTACGAAGAAATTACAGCAAAAGCATATCGGGCAATAACTGAAATCAGCGAGCATACTGGAAAAACTATCAATCCAGAAACTTTTTGTATCCTACCTTTTATTCATGTTAGCACACTACCACAAGGAGAAGTTAAACTTTGTTGTAGAGGACAACCTCCTAAAAACATTGCTGACGGATACGACACTTATAACGGTAATCCGCATGTACAGTTTAATGACTTTGATCTAGAAGAATACTGGAACAGCGATTACATGAACACTGTTCGTAAAAACTTAATTGAAGGCAAGCGTATCAGCCAGTGTAAAAATTGCTGGAAGATGGAGGATCAAAATATCCTAAGTTTACGTCATAACCGTCTTATAGACAGCAAAGGCAAAAACAAACACTATGATGCTGTAAAAAGTTTTACTGACACTGGCAGTGTACCATTTGATATTCCCATCATAGAACTTAAACTAAGCAATCTATGTAACTTTAAGTGTAGAATGTGCTGGCCCAAGGACAGCAGTTTGTGGGCAACTGACTGGAAAAAGGTAGAACAGTTTTATGATGCTGAAACCAGAGACTACATAAACAATGTTGCTGAAGTAGCAGGCAATAAACGCCTGTACAATATGTATGAAACAAACGAGCGTTTTGTAGATAAACTACTCAAGTGTCTGGAAAATGTAGAAGAGATTGAGTTTGCTGGTGGTGAGCCACTACTTGATCCCATACATTATCGTGTACTAAACAATATTAAAAATCCCGAACGTGTAACATTAAAATACAGCACTAACTTACATCAACTAGGACTGGGAGACCAGGACGTTATTGCGTTATGGAAAAAATTCGCTGGTGTAAAGATTACTATTAGCATTGATGGTGACCGAGAACTTAATACTAGAATACGTCGCGGTAGTGATTGGGATATCCTAAAAGAAAATATCGAACGATGTAAAGCAGAACTTGACGATAATCTAGTACAGATAAAAGGTACAACTTGTATTAGCGCACACAACGCACTACACATTGACAGAACAGCAGAAGCAATTATTGCTGAACTGGGCATACAGTGGCACACTAGTAGACTACAGTATCCTGAATTTCAACATGCTAATGTTTTACCTCCTGAACAACTACAGGAAGCACTGGAGAGATTATTGGTAACCAGAGATCGAATAGCAGAGCGCACTGAGCGCAAAACTAGATTTAATGTGTTACATATAGAAAACGCCATTAACTGGCTAAAATTATGTATTGAGAATAACCAATACGGTGAGAAATATGAACGGTTTCAAAGTTTCAACCAGACTCTCGATGGATGAATTGAATGAGTTTGCTGATTATCTAGTAGACTTTCCCAACCTAGAAAGAGTTTATTTGTTTGATTTTACACCTGGATATGGTGGTGATTTTTTTATCACACTTGCCAGTAAGTGTAGCCGTCATTTTATAAACAGTTGGATAGAGTGGCCACGTGTAGTAGATAGAATGACTGAGTTTAGAGAAACCAGTTTAATGCCTGGCAATAACATTGGTGGCAAACTTATAGGTTATGATGATGAAAACAGTTACCGACTTACTATAATACGAGACTTGTGTAGCAGTAAAATAACCAACAAGACTGGTCGCTATTTAAGTTTATGTACTCACAGTACCGGTGATCATGAAATAAACATACTTGACACAGTTAGAGATTTATTCGCTCCTATTCCTGTAACACCAGTTTGTCTGGAGATAAGTACTGATAGAAGCCATCATTGGACATGCTATCATAATCCAGAACAAAACTGGCTGGATAGTCAAGCACCATTCAGTAAATGGTTATTCTGGCAAGATCCAGAAAACACTATACTAATAGATCCCATTGACGCACTGATAGCCAAGGACTATGATACACTAAGATCACTTGCTGAAAGTATTGGCGAGGATCTAAACAATAATTTTTATGAGTTTGTGCTACAACAATACTTACAATACAAGGTAAACCCATACTATGATCAAATTCGACTTTCCAACTGAAAATATTCAGGTTAACTTGATGAGATATATGAGCCACACTGGTGGTGATTTCTTTAGCCAGGTATATGGCATAGGAGATCCCAGATGTGCTAACCTACGATATATTGGTGCTATCCAACTTACACAATATATCAAAACAAGAAATCAAGGCAAACCAGAGACTACTATTTGTAAAAACCAAACCTATCCATATGGTATTGACAAGGATATGCTCAACTATGCGACAAGACTTATTATGAGAGATCCAAGTCCTGAAACAGTAGAAGTTTTTGATAATATGATTAGTGATAGTATCAGAATGAATGTTGTAAAACATTTTTTTGAAAAAGTAAGTGGAAGGGTTCCAGGTACAGGTGATATTGAGAAATGGGGTGCTGAATTTTTAGAGGACAACAGTCATTTCTGGTATGCGGTGCTAAACAGTGGACACAAACAAGATGAATGGGAGGCTATTCTTTCATATCTAACTGAACACAGCAAGTTTAAAATTAACTTCTACACATTACGAATTGATACAACAGAAGAGTTTCGCTGGCACTTATTAGATTGTTGGGTAAAAAATTATACTGAAGACTTTCAAACATTAACAAAAATTTATATGAGTCAGATGTATGCTCTTGATCAAAATCTAGACAAGTATACACACATTATGAATGATCCTTTCCATACCAGTTGGCTTGAAGACATGGCGAGATATCCAGAATGGTTTGACACTGAAACAGCAATGCCATTTGTAAAAAGATACAACAATCGACGTATACAAGAACTTCATCGTTTTGATGAAGGCATCATTGATGTAGAAAGCCGAGAGTGGATACATTATCTGATAAAACGTTATAGTGAAGATAGAAATGCTCTGTTAAAAGAAGCGTATGATGGTATTCTTAGTAAAACAGATGGTGAGCCATTTGAAGGGCAGGGTTCAAGTTATCAAAGATGAGTTTAAATTTCCCCTACAATAAAAAACTAGTAACACATCATTTTTTAAGTTATAGTCCACATACATGCGGAGATTTTTATACCGGTGTATTGTGTAATGCTGATGTACACAGTGCTAACGGTAAAACATTTAGACTGTTTAATGAAGGATTGGTTAAGTATGCTGATTACAACAAGTATGAACCTGAAAAGCCATCAACCAGTCTTGTAAAAAGTCTCGGTGATCACGGATTAGCCATCAGTAAGGAAATGTTGAGTATTGTTTATAAGACAGGCGCCACTGATTATCTGGAAACTTGTTTGGATTACTTTACCACTATGCTTACAATTAAAAATGCCTGTGAGCATGGCAAACTAAATGATTTACCAGTACACGAAGTAAATGACTTTTTAACTGCCGCTATACAACAGGAAAATAATTTTTATCACTGTAGCATGAACACAGGATTATTTAAGAATACAAAAAACAGAGATTACTTTTTGACTGGACAATGTCCTTATCGAGTAAAATTTTATACTATAGATATCGACAATCCACTGGATTTGCGTTATACTTTAACAGATATGTATTATAAGAATAGCGACAGTCGTTGGGACGGACTAAGTAAAAATCTATTCAACAGTTTAAGTAATATACGAGAGTACGGTAAATATTTCCACAAAGTTATTCTTAATCCCTGGACAACTGTAATTGAAAGAAATCTAGATCAGTTTCCGGACAGTGATCCTGATATAGTATTGAATAACTTTCGAATATACCATGAAGAAAGAATCACAGAATTAGACCAATTATGGGAACTACTGCCTGAAAACCGACGAGCAGAAATACAAGATATTATAAGTAAATGGAAGGAACAATATGCCTGATTTAAAATGGAGTGAATATGACTTTACGGCTACACCGTATGATGACCTGGTTAGGGTCGGTCAGAGGACTATGCTGTATAGGGATATGTTCACTGTTAGTTGGCTACTGGGCCGCTTCTGTAATTACAAGTGCAGTTATTGCTGGCCTTATGCCCGTTCAGATAGAAAGGACCACCGTCCTACAGAACTTTGTCTCAGAACCGTTGACGAAATTAAACGACAGGCTCGAGAGCGTGGGTTCAATAGTTATCACTTTTCACTCAGCGGAGGAGAGCCGACATTCCATCCTGGATATTTGGACATTATGGAACACCTTGCGAACGATGTAGAGAATACAAACTACACATCAGTTCATATGACAAGTAACTGTAGTCGTAACATGAAATGGTTTCAAACTTATGTTGACCATGCCAGCAAGTTTCATAGAGCAAGTATTACAGCAAGTTTACATACTGAGCATGTAAATACCAAAGAGAAGATGCAAGAGTTTGCTGATAAATTAATCTTCTGTCAGGAGCATGATGTTCAAATTACAATCAATCAAGTTATGGTTCCAGAATGGTTTGAAAGAGATTGGGAGAACGCACTGTTCTTCCACGAACAAGGAATCAATGTTACTCTTAAGCCGCAATCAGATCCTACTGCGAGTCGTGTGGTTGATGGTTACACGGAAGAAATGAAAAAGAAATTGTGGAATGGTATGCCACAACGAGGATTTACAGAAGTTAAAAACAAATATGTAGAGCGTCCTAAACCCAACTTCAAAATGGACAGAGATAGTCACTGGCACAAGCAACAAGCAGATGTGCCCTGGGCAATGCAAATTGAGTTCAATACTGATGATGGTACGCCATACTACATGGACCAAGCGGAGAGATTCAATGCGTTTAACTTTAACAACTTTAATGGTTGGGAGTGTAGCAGTGGTTATAGGAGTATTATTATTCGCGAGCCTGATGGTAGCGTTAAACGATCCTATAGTTGTCATGACCAACCACTTGGAAATATTGAAACAGGATTCCGTTTATTTGACGGGCCTGTAAA
>Ga0181552_10001528_pt1 | contig 17528 bp, 17 predicted proteins | sample 011ome_18_FD_130583 | JGI IMG/M metagenome (GOLD analysis project Ga0181552, IMG submission 130583) | Coastal salt marsh microbial communities from the Groves Creek Marsh, Skidaway Island, Georgia - 011501BT metaG (megahit assembly) | ecosystem: Environmental > Aquatic > Marine > Intertidal...
ATTAAAGATTTAAAGTTATAGTTTTTTATCTGCAACTAACCAACCGTTTTGATCAATGTAGATCCATTTCCCAGAAGTCATAACCACGCTTCCAAATGAAATTAACACATCTTCAAAACCATGATTTTGTTTATTTGTTTTTTGAGCAACAGCACCTTTTGCAAAGATGCCTATTGGAAGATTCTTCAACTCCTCAACATCTCTAACACAACCATTGACAACGATGCCTGCCCAATTATTTTGAACTGCAGATTCTGCAATTTTATCGCCAATCATAGATGCATGAGACACACCTTGAGCGTCTACAACTAAGACCCTCTTATTCCCCTTAGATGCTAATACTTTCTTAACAATAGAATTATCATCAGAACAAGAAATGGTATAAATTTCTCCATGAAGCGCTTGAATACTGCCGAATGAATTCAAAGAAGTTCTACCTATTTGAATTTGATCAGCATGTGCATCGCTTATATCAGGAAGTGTTTTCATCAATTTCTTTGAAATATTTTCAGTCTCTCTCTTACTTCCATTCTTCTAGAATCTTTTTCTAAATCATTCCAGGATATTGATTTAGAAGCCTTTAACCTTTTTAGATTTCCCCCTGATTCATAATTATTTTCTTTCATAAAATTAAGCGCTTCAAGAGCAGTGGGCCTATCATTGCATATCAATAAGATATTGCAGCCTGAATCGAAAGCTCGCTCAATTTTTTGAGGTATTGAGCCTTTATAATTAGCCCCTTTCATTGACAAATCATCACTAAAGATAATACCTTGATAATTAATTTTATTCCTTAATATTTTAGATAACCAAAATTTTGAAAAAGTTGCAACATTAGTATCAATTTCGGCATATGTTATATGGGCAGTCATAATCCCTCCCAGCTTATCCTTTAAGTGATCGAAAGGTAATAAGTCGTGCTTTTCTAGCTCATCAAATGTTCTGATGTCTTCAGCAAACTCATGATGACTATCAGCAAGAATCCCACCATGGCCTGGAAAATGTTTACCAATAGCTTTCATGCCAGCCTCATTCATTCCATCAATAAATGTATTAGCTATTTTAATTACAATATCGGGAGCATCTCCAAATGATCTATCTCCAATTATTGAGCTTCTTGAACAATCAAGATCAAGTACTGGTGCAAAACTAAAGTCTACTCCAGAAGCAATAACCTCTGCAGCCATAACCCAACCCACATCTTGGGCAAAACTAATATTCTTAAAATTATTTTTCATGCAATAATTAGTTAACTGATGCATTGAAGGGATTATTGTGTAGCCTCTTTTAAAACGTTGCACTCGCCCACCTTCATGATCGACTGCAATCACCAATGCAGGATTAATAGATCGTATTTCCTCGCACAAAGATTGTACCTGTGATTTTGATTTAAAATTTCTGGAAAATAATACAATTCCGGCTACAAAAGGATTGCTCAATAAATTTACCTCTTGATCAGAAAGGCTAAAGCCATCTATATCTAGCATCAACTTTTTAAGCTTATTTTGTTTCATTGAAAAAATTTTAAAACATATTAAATATAAAAAGCTTTTGTAGATATTTAATGTATTTTAGTTTTACATACAAAAAATTTCACTTAATTTTTTGTTGCTACAAATAAGAAAAGAGTTTCTCTCGTTCCAAACCAATCTACATCATAATTTGTAATTGTAATAACTCTAAAGCCTGCTGTTTCAAGATCAGTCTTTAGCTCATCTTGAGTGTTGTAAACATGATAATGCTGACCTTTTCTGAACTTATAAAAAGGATCTTCTAGGATTAATCTATTACTATCTAATTTTATGGCATCAACTGCAGTATGATTGTCAGAGCAAGAAACACTACCTACAAAATATCCTCCGGTCTTTAAAATATTTGAACAGTGCTCATATGTTTGTTGAATTCTGTGCGTTTTATCTAGTAAATAGTAAATGGATGCAGATGCGTAAAGAATATCGAATGATGAATCTTCAAAGCCAGTTTCTTTATTAACTCCTTGCTGAAGTGATACAGTTAAACCATAACTTTCAAATTTAGCAGCAGTATGCTTCACAACATCTGGATCTACCTCAATTCCATAAACATCCATGCCTAACTCACAAAATAAAGCCAGGTCTCTTCCATCACCAAATCCAATATCTAATATTTTCTTTCCACATAAATTATGATTCTTAAATGTAAAATCAGGGTTATTTCCTAAGAATAACTTTAGAGCTAAGACTGATGGATAGACTTTGCTAATTCTTAAGTAATGATCTATATATTCTTGATTAACGGACATATGGGTCTCCAAATTACTAAAATTGTTATGAATACAATCTTAAGGTAGAAAACTATTATAATACTAATTATGAAAATAACCTTTTTGTATATTTTTTTATTTTTTATAGTATCTTTGGTTATTGCTCAGATTTTGGCCAGATCTAAGACCTATAAAAATTTAATAAACAAATTTTCAAATTTTCTGACCAAAAGAGCTTTTCCAGAACACTCCGAAACAAATTTTAACTTCTTTGGCATACTTAGAATTCTTTTTGCTTGTATTTTATTAATAAGGTCTTGGAATAGTTGGATATATTTACTGCCTGAAGAACAATTTGGACTTGTGGGTGCTGTGTACCTTGCTGAGTTAATTGCAGGAATTTTTTTATTAGTTGGATTGTTAACCCAACATATTCTTATTTTTTTTATTGGTTTTGCATGGCAGATAGGAGAAAAGATTACATTATCTGCAACTCTTGGAAATGATATTGCAGCAATGCTCGCATTTCTACTAATTTTTTGTCAGGCCGGAAGATATCTCTCAGTAGATTCAAAAATAATTAGTATTTTTAAGAATTCTAGACTTTTGCTTCTTTATAGAAGTGATATCCCAAATCACTCAGCCATTGCCTTATTTAAGTTTATCGTTTTATTTATGTATTCCTTGGTATGCATTTATTCTCTAGCAACTCATTTAAATGAGCCAGCATGGATGACAGGGTTGGTTGGGCCATTGCTTCTTTCAAGCAGCTACATGTCGCCATTTTATGAAATATTTAGATTGATATTTGAGAGCTCTCCAAATGCAGTTTTATTTTCGAGCATTTCATTGTATGTAATGATTGCTTGGTATGCATGCATAATTCCATTTGTTCTAATAGGCGGTCTTCTGAGAGCCTTTATTATTGTATGGGGTGTATTATTTTTTGTACTATCAACATTTTTTCTTGGACTTGGTAGTTTAGGAGAAATAGAGATAGTTCTATGGCTTGCTTTGTTTTGGCCAGCTAGATGGGGATTAAATGGGTTCAAGGAAATAAATATATACTATGATGATAAATGCAATTTATGCGATAAAACCTTACAATTTTTTTGTGTAATTGATATTTTTAATCGAATTGAAACAAAGCCACTTTCAAAAAATTTTCAGTCTCTCGAGAAGCTAGGAGTTTCTTATGAAGAAGCATTAAATGATTTATATGCTGTAGATGCTACAAATAATAAAATAACCTTTGGTTACAACATGTATTACTTTCTGAGTACAAAAATATTCTTGTTATTTCCAATATTTCCATTTCTTCTCATAGGATATCTATTTAAAATTGGGCCCACAATCTATAGCTTTATTGCAAAAAGAAGAAGGAATCTCTTTGGGGTATGTAAAATTCCCAGTCCTCAAAAAACCTATCTTATTAAAACCACATCATCTGAATCTAACAATGTGGAGAAAGGTTTTATATTGCACATCCTAATACTTGGTTTTATTTATTTGATAACAATTCCAACTCCTTTTTTGTTTGAGAATCCAATCAGAAAATCTATTCCGTATATTTATCCAGCTACTGCTCATGTTTATGGTATGACTCCCATAAATGTTTTTAATAAAGAGGATCTTTTGATGTCTTCAATATGGTTTATCCTCAAAGATGAAGAAGACAATTTATTACCTATTTATAACTATGATGGATCAAGAGGAGTCTTGCATGATTCTGATAGAATATATTTTGGCAAAAGTCTTCCCTTTAGGAGGTTTGCTATCGGGTCTAATGGCTGCATCTTCAATCAGCATAAAAATAGGATTGAATACATGGCAAAGGTTGCAATGAAAGAAAGATACCAAGGAAGTAGAGTAAAAAAAATTAAATATATTCAATACTTTCAAGCCCCTCCAAATTTCAATAATCTGAAAAATAAAAATATTCTAAAATTAAATAGTATTGAAAAAGTTTGTGAAAGAGAGTTTGAAATTAATGATTTATAAAATCTAGCGCCTTTTGATTTCAAAGTAGTCATTGACTTTCTTGCATACCGTTTTAAAATCCACACCTATCCACAAAGGTAACCTGACAATTCTACTTGCACAATTTTCAGTAACTTTAAGTGTTTCAGATATTTTGCCAAATTTCTTTCCCATCGAGGATGAGTGGAGAGGTATGTAATGAAATACACAGTGAATACCCTGGGATTTCATTTCACTAATAAAATGATCTCTTTTTTGATTATTATCTAAAAGTAAATAAAAAATATGGGCATTATGAGAGACATGTTTTGGTATAGAAGGTCTTTTTATGGAGCTAGAATTTTCTAAGTCCTCGAACGCTTCGAAATAATAATTCCAAATTTCTTTCCTTGATTTAATAATTGAATGTGCATTTTCTAGCTGTGCCCATAGAAATGCTGCTGTAATTTCACTTGGTAAAAATGATGAACCAATATCAACCCATGAGTATTTATCAACTTCACCACGAAAAAACTCCCTGCGATTAGTTCCCTTCTCTCTAATAATCTCTGCCCTGGACAGAAATAAATCATTATTAATGAGCAAAGCTCCGCCCTCTCCAGAAATTATATTTTTTGTCTCGTGAAAACTTAAACACCCTAGATCACCAATTGATCCTAATGGCCTGCCCTTGTATGTTGTTAAAATACCTTGAGCAGCATCTTCTATGACTAGCAAATTATGAGAATGAGCAATTTCCATTATTTTATCCATTTCGCAAGGCACTCCAGCATAATGAACTGTCACTATTGCCTTCGTTCTTTTTGAAATTGCAGCTTCGATAAGATGCTCGTTTATGTTGAGAGTATCTTGATGGACATCTACAAAAACTGGGACTGCTCCTCTTAATAAAAATGCATTAGCTGTTGATACAAATGTATAAGAGGGGAGAATTACTTCATCTCCCTCTTTAATATCTGCAAGAATGGCAGCTATTTCTAGCGCAGCAGTGCATGATTGAGTAAGAAGTGCTTTTTTACACTTAAGCTCATGGGTAAGCCAGTCACTACATTGTTTGGTGTAATAACCATCTCCTGACAAATGTTTTCTTGAGGCAGCATCCTTGATATAAACAAGTTCACTTCCAGTTAAATATGGTGTATTAAAGCCGATCATGATTTATGTGCTACGACCAAAAGAGACCCTCCAAAAGGTAATCGTATGCCAAGCTTTAATAAGAAAATCTCTATATGCATAACTGATTCAAAAAGAAAATTTAACCAACGAGGGATATTAAACTCATTTTTTGAATTTACACTTTTATTTTTAACAGCTTTCCTGGAAAGCCACATTATTGGCAGCAGGATGCTAATAAATGAAGTTGAGAAAGTAATTTTAAAGCCAGTATTTTTAAGCTTTGCAATTAACTCTGCTCTGGAATATCTCCTAACATGCATGGAGCTCTCGTCAATATCTGACCATAACCACTTGTGTTGAGGCACTGTAAGAAATAGAAATCCATCTTGTTTTAGAGCATGGAACATATTTTTGAGCGCTAATTTATCATCTTCAATATGCTCAATTACATCGAATGAGCCTATTGCATCATATACATTTTTATCACTTAGCTTAGTAGCATCCATAACCCTAAATTTTGCTCTAGGCACTCTTTGTTGGGCAAAAGACAAGCCTTCGCTCAAAAATTCAGCTGCATGCAAATTAGTATTTAAAAAATTTTTATCTATTTCATTTAATACATAGCCTGTCCCGCATCCGATCTCTAAAAATTCTTTAAAAGCAGTTCCATATTTTTTTATTGACCAAATAATAATTTTATTTCTAGAGCGGAACCACCAATTTGAATCTTCAAAGCTAGCTAGTTTTTGAAATGCTTCTGGTGGAAACCCACCAACTTGTTTATTCATTATTTGTTTTCGACCCTAAAAACATATAACTTTAAGATAATATAAAGATAAATAGCAACTATACATATTGATAAAGCTTGAACTATTGCATGTGGTAAATTTAAAAAAGTAACTAGACTGTATAAAAGAAAGATATTTATTAAATACCCACCAAGGTGAGCAAGAAAATATCTCAGAGCTGAACTCCATTGGCTCCCAGAATATTTAAATGTAAACTTTTGATTTCCGTAGTATCCAAACATCGCACCAATAGGATATAGAAGAGATACGGCTATTTCAGGCCTCATCCCAAAGAAAGTTAGGATGATGTAAAACACATAACCGAGCAGATTTGTTGTTATCCCAACCAAACTAAATTTTTTTGGTTCCTCAAAAGAGTTTTTAAAATTAAAGTTTTTAAGCATATGCAAACTCTTAGATTTTAATAGTTGGCTGCATAAATTTAATCATTAAAAAACCCTTCACTGCGATTGATGATGTAAAGCGGCCTATCCTTAATTTCTAAATAAATCTTATTTACATATATTGCAACGAGACCAATAAATGTAATAACAATACCACCTAAAAACCAAATAGAAGCCATCAAACTTGACCAGCCCGATGCAACGGGATGAAAAAATAATTTGGCAAGCACTATATAGCTAACGAAAAAGAATGCGGCCAAAGTAATGAAAATCCCTGAGTAAAAAACAAAATATAAAGGCTTGGATGAAAAGCTCAAAATAGCATTTATAAAAATATTGTATCTTTTTGCAAATGTATAGGTGGTCTTAATCTTGGAGAGCTTTTTTTGTGGAAAATAAGTTTGATTAAAGCCTGCTAGTGAAAATAATGGAGCAAAATAAATCTCTTTATCTTTATATTCTAAAAAAGCATTAACTAGATTTCTTCGCATCAACCTTACCGTCATTTGATTTTCTTTTTGATAGGCTTCATCAGATAGTTTGTTAAATAATTTATAATATAAAACAGAAAACCGATCCAAGAGTGATGATTGTCTGCTCTCCTGAATACCAATCACCGCATCTAAGTTTTTTTGTTGAGAAAGTAAATTATAAAATTCTGGAAAAGCTTCAGGCTGCTCTTGCAGATCAGAGTCAATTAAAAATATTAGCTCTCCTTTAGAATGTTGAATCCCTGCGAAGAAAGCTCTGTGATGCCCAAAATTTCTTGATAGCTGTATTAATTTAATTTTATTATTAGATTCGCGAATAATTTGAGCTCTCTGATAGCTCTGATCAGGAGAACCATCATCAACAAGGATAATCTCATAACTATCAGTTACGCTTTCAACACTTTTCTGCATCCTAGCGCAGAACTCTTCAATGCACTCTTCCGAGAGATACAGTGAAGAAATTATTGATATATGCATAAAATTTAAGGATTTAGCATCATTAATGTGACTTGTAAGAGTTAAAATTTTTAAATCTTTGCAATTATAATAACTGAATATTCTTAAAAAGCTTTATTTAAAATTAAGAAATACTTAAAAGTTCGCAACCTCTAGCATACTTTGAAAACCTTCTTCTCGAAATTGGTACTAGCTTCTTGAGGTAACCTTCAGATACATCAGCAGGCGCTTTCAGTTCAATTACATTTACTGGATCCCTTTTAAAAATTTTAGAATTATAAATCTTATATACGATTTCTTCATCAACAGTGATTCTAACCTTATCAAGTTGATAGTAATGCCTTAAGTAACTTACTTCGATTATTGGTAAGCAAAGTCCGTATAATCTATCTACTCTTCCAAACTTTAATAATTTTAATTTCTGATCGCCTGATATAGCTATTGAATTTTTATACTTTCCTTCTACTGAAGATATTTTTGTCTCTAAAGATATTGACTTATCGTACATTGGGTATTCTCTGATCCTGATTTTTTTTCTAGGAACTGAGCCTTCCTGCGACTCCTCAAACATTCTTTTATGATTATTATCAAAATATATGCTCCTGATCTCTCTCTTTGGATGCAGGGTTTTTAAGCCTATTTTTTGTAGATCTACTAGAATTTTTTTTTGCTCAAATTTAGTGCAAGAAAATTTTTCTTCTATGCGAAAGCTCATTTTGCCGCCTCAATTATTAATATTGAGTCTTCATCTACAGAGGATGAATGATTACAATTAGAATATTTAATAGTAGAGTGAGAGCCAGTAAACTCTTGTTTTTTTTTAAATGCCTCGAAACATAATCCTAAATTTATCCCAGTAAAGTTTTTCACAATGCTTAATGCAGAATCTTTAAAAGATATGCCAATAGCAGAATTTACTACATTCACAAAATTTAGATCCGTTGTTGATCTCTCTCCGATTGAGATACCTTTGTCTGCACAATTTGCTAACTCTGATTGATTAATCTTGTATGAACCATAACTTAAATCAATACAGTCATTTCCAGCTGTATTTATTCTTAGAGAAGAAATTTCAACAGACGAGAAATCCATGTCTATAGCATCAAATGATGCATTGGCTAATGACATGTCCTCAATGACCCCTTTTGAGGAAATAATATTTATCATGTCCTCACAATTACCATAACTTCCTTCAAAGCTGACCGACTGCAAATAAGAATTGTAAATATTTAAGCACCCCGTAAAACCAGTTTCATCAAACATCTTTTCCATAGCAATAGAATTTTCTTCCAGTTGCTTTCCTATAAAAATAATTTTTATTTTGCCAAGAGATGCATCTTTAATAATAAATTTATCTTCGCTATCAAACTGCTCTAAAACCAACTCTCCTTTACTTCCAATCCTAGCTATCGAATTTTTGGAATGCAATATATTGATATTAAGCAATTTAGTTTCAATGAATTTCGGCTTAGCTATTAAAGTGGAGGCTGGAAGCACTACCTTTCGTTTATTTTGAAGTTTATTTCTTGACAAAAGTGTTGCAACATCCTCATTTGATATCGACTGGATTGCACAATCTTGCTCAGGGCATAAATATGAATAACTAGAATTATGATAAGAAGCTCTAGATAATTGAATGTAGTCTTGGTTGATGCCAAATCGCATTTTTTTATCAATTATCTGTCTAGTCATGCCCTCTGTCCAATTTACATTAAAGTTGCTTTTTTTATCTGCCTCAAATGATTTATTGTTGATAAGTTCGCCAACGTTAGCCTTTAGTATTTTTAAAATGTTATTTGTAAAATCTAAAGATTTTTCTTCTGTAAGCTTGGATTGAATTGCGAACTGATTAATAAAATCTTGATCAATAGTATTTTCTATTTTTTTTAACAATTGATCGAAATTAAAGCCTTTTATTGAACTCATAAAGGCTGGGAATTCATAGCTAGCTAATCGTTCTGGATTTCTATTTCCATTAAAATTAGATAAGGATAGATTTCCATCATAATAAATAGGTTCAAAAAAATTTCCTGAGCTATTCCAGTAATACTTACGATTATGGCCAATAACAGCATGCAAGCCACCAAATAATGTCAGCAGTATGTGGTACTCATCAAATAAACCTTCTGAGCCATTGTTAAGATGGATATTTGGATTTATAAAATAATAGAATTCATTCTTAAGATTAGAGTTGAAGTAATAGTGCTGTAAATCCTGAAAGGCATTAAGACTCATATTTATCGCACCTTGGTTTGAGAGTGACCAATCTTTATTGGTCAATCTTATGCCATGAGTAAAAGCTGCCGATCCAGCATTATACGCTGGGGGCCACAGCAATGCTTCGTCGCCCTCAAAAATTGGGCCCTCTTTTCTTGAGTGTGATTCTAGGAGTTCTTTTTCAGCATTTTCTTGAAATAGCAACCTTCCACTTACGCCATTTACCTTTGAATCTACCAAGAAAGTTAGGGGCGCTAAGAACCCAAGTTCTTGAAATAGCATTGTCCCAAAAACTTCGTGTATCCCTGCTCTAGTTTCGGGTAACAATAATTTGAATCTGACCTTTGAGAGAATATTCCCTTTTTTTAATTTTATATCAAGGCTATTAAATGGTTTGCCATTTACAAGACTTAAATGCTCTGATTGATCTCCATTGATTCTTATTGAGGCTGGAAAATTACAAAAACCAAAGGAATATTTGACAGTTAATTGGCCAGCATAACGATCAATATATTTTTTTGGTATGTGTTTTCTATCATTTCGTGCGGTCATAATCTTGATTGAATTCATAACATATTTTCTATGATTAAGAATTTGAATTTCGAGCCCTTGAATTGAGCTTGCTGTTTGCAGCTCATTTAGAAATTTTGATGATTGAAAGTTACAAAATTTATCCGAGCTAAAAACATTGCTTGAAAAGAGCGCTAAAAAAATTAAGGCTTGAAATGTTTTCAAACTAGGTTGTGCCTTTGTAATACAAAATTTAAAAATGCTTATAATTTCAAGGAAATAGATTTAACTCTTTTATCATCAGAATATTTATCTTTGATTTCTAATAATTCTTTTTTAGAGGTTGATGCAAAAGTATATGAATTATTATCAACATCCTCAATCGAAGCAATAAATGCATCATGAGTCTGGGGAGAGTTCATTTTGGTGCTAGTAAAAATTTCAAGAGTAGATAATTCATTGCCCTCAAGAAAAGATACAGTAAAAAATTTCTTTTGAAATGATTTAAAAAATAAATGGTCCAAGAATGCTAATCCAAAAAAAATACAAATTACGGAAGCTACCAATAAAACTAACCATAAAATACTAACAGCTGCGCATATACCTAGAGTTATGGATAGAAACCATATAACTAATTCAAATGGAGACTTTACTGGGTTCCTAAATCTAACAATTGAAAGAGCGCCCACCATGCCAAGCGACAAAGCAATATTACCTGAAATAACTGAGGTAATTGAGAAAGTGATGACCGGCAAAAGAACAATTGAAGCGGTATGGGTAAGAGTAGTGACCCATTTTTGGCCTAGCAGCACTAATGAGAACCTAATCAGAAAAGATGACAAGACTAAAATTATTATTTTAAGTAATACCGTTTTAAATTCTTCATATATTGAAAAAACTTCTGAGGAAGTTGCGGTCAGCATGAGATCTTCTATCATTTGAAATTGTAGTTTATGTGTTTAACTTTTAATGATACTTATAAAATTTATCAGTTAAAGACAATTTTGCTATTTTATTTTTGATGCATGGGTGAGCGATCTAAAAGGAAAGTTAACTAATCTTGCAATTGAGCTGAGCTTTTAAAAAAATTTCAGCAATTCGAGAAACGTTTTCTTGCATCCTGCAGCGAGATTCCTTTACCGCATGCTCAGAAAAATATAAAGTTGAGATGATTGATATTTGCATATTTAAATTAAGTTAAATTTAAGAATCTAGAAATATTCTTGCTTGCAATGTTTTCTTTTTTTTCAACAGATATGTCTTTTGCAAATTCATTAAAACGACCTTTAACTTCACTCAAGCTATATTCAGGGTAATCAGAACCGATACATATCTTTTGATCAAAATGTTTAAATAAAAATTCGATATCTAAATCTAATGAGCTGCCTGCATATTTCATAATAACCAAAGAAAGATCGATCAAAATATTATGATTAAACCTTGCAAAATCAGAATACTTCATTAAGTCATGAACTCCTCCATGGACCAATAATACTTTTGTATTCATAGATTCTTTTAAGATGTCAGCTAAAGAATATAATGGATCAATTGACTGATAGCTCTCAACCTTGCATTGGTTGAATGTACATAAAAAAATTGGGAAATCTAAGTCAGCGCATACCTTAAAACAATCTACTAAATATTTTTTATTATAAGATAGGTCAATGTTAGAAAATCTGGGATGAATCTTTATCGCATAAAATCCATTTTTTTTAAGATTTTCAATTGTGCTCAACGGCTCAATTAAGGGATCAAAGCCAGCAACTGGATATAAATTAGAATAATTCTTAGATAAGTTTAAAAAATCTACATGCTGATATGCATTTTTACCTGATAGCCCAACAACAACTCCTCCAATATATTGATTTTCTTTCAGTTGATTGCTGTATGAATTGAAAGACGCATCTAAATCACTTTCCAGCCAATTTCCATCAACTGTTGCATGGCCTAAAGAATCAAAAAGCATTACTAATCAAGCCTTACTTGGATGCTGTCAGTGATATTGTTCATTATCTCTTGTTGCCTTTCATGATTGGGAAATTTAAGCTTCAGATTGCCAATTGCATAAGAGCCTTGCGTAAATTTGTGAACTAAATCCCCTTTTTTTATGTATAAAATTTTATCATAAATATATGGAATTAAATTGTCTTTGATCTGAAGAGACTTGAACACACCATCATGATTTGAGTGAATCATAAAGGATGAGATATATTGCATCTTTTTTTTCTTCTCCTTAAACGAGTACGTTGGATCAGAATAAGTGCTAAGGTTTGCAAGCAAAAGATCAACTCCATTATGCTTCTTGATTACATCGGGAATATAGTTACCTCCACTTCTTGGAGCAACTTCTATAACAAATGGCTTTCCGTTTGAAATAATAATATCGAAATTAATTGGGCCCTTCTTATAGCCCGAAATGTTCAATATTCTTTCAACAATTCTTTTTGCCTCACCAAGAATATCTTTAGAGTGCGAAGACGGAAATGATTCTGCATAAGGTGCTTTATTTAGACCATTTTCATAAAAATACCCATCACCAGTAGTAAAATTTTTTAACTTAGAATCTTCAAAGAAACCATCTCCACAGATTTGCTTTCCTTGTTTCACAAAATATTCTTCAGCTATCAGTGTGCCTGAAGGAGAATATTTAAAAGAGTCGTATATTAGATGCAAATCATTTTCATTAAAAATAAAATTTACTCCTTTGCTTCCTCCCCCCTGAACTGGTTTTACTACAAGTGGTAAGTTGGAAAGTAACTGATTTAGAAATTTTTTATCTTTTGCATCTTCCTCAGATAATTTCATATAAAAACTACTTTGGATGCCTTTTTCAATGAGGAATTTTCGAAACTTTAATTTGTTGGTTAGTATTTCTATACTATCTAAGGGATTACTATGCTGCCCTATTTCTCGTGAAAGAATTGATTGTGAGAGCTGGCCGATATCAGAGGCAAAACAAAAAATAGCATCTATGCCTATTTTTTGAACTAATTTTCTAATCTCAGAAACATCATTCGTACTAATGTTAAAACTCTCCTTAGCCAATAAATGTCCCGGATTATCTGGTTGATTATCTAAAGTATATATTTCAATATTAGAACTATCTTTAAAATATTTGAGTGGGGTAATTTGTGCCCATGATGCGCCTAAAAAGAGATATTTCTTCATTGGACAAGGGAATCCATGGTGAACTGCAAAACACCAAATCCATCACGACCGTATGAGTTTCCTGCAAAAAATAAATAACAATTTTCAGTTTTTAAATCTTTATAAACATGCGGATAGGCCTGTCCTTGATTACACCAATCTTCTAATAAAATATTTTCAAAGATATTAGTAGAGTGAAGATTCCAATTAAAAAAGTTATCAGACCTAGCAAGCCCAATTTGATAGTCTGTATCTTTTTCCCTATGACAAAAAAACATTAAATATTTAGATTGATGCTTGATTATAGATGGTCTGCAAATCATGGAAGAAACTGCATCAATCTCCTCAAAATTGAAAGATTGATCTGCATCCCATTCGTTTATAGCAGTATTTTTTGCGGCTCTAATGTTATATTTTGGAGAGCTATTTTTCCATTCATGAAATTCCGTAAAAAACATGAAATGAGAATCATTAAATTCCTTGATCTCAATGCTCCCAATTTCTTCAACTTTGTTTTGGTCAGAATTTATGCTCACTGATCCCATTTTTTTATATTTGCCATCAAATACACCAAAACCAAGTGAATTCATGAATGGATTCTTCTTCCCATTTGACCAACCGGTATAGAAAATATACTGTGTATTTTGAAAATTACCTATACATGGGTAGCTTATTCCTCTGCTATCAAATGCATTTTTTGAGCCTAATTCCATAATAGGTTTAAGAGGTTTTGCAATCATATCCCTCAGCTCAACTTTGCAATTTAGCAAGTATGAGAAATTCTTTGATGACCGAGCGGTAATTAATAAGTTTAAATTACTGCCATTAACTGACTGGACGTAAGAAGACCCAGGGAAGAAGTATTCCTGATCAGTGACAAACTTATGTTGCAAAAGCTGAGTGATTTTAATTTTAATTTACCGGCTTAGAGTTAGAAGCTTTTTTGCTACCTTCTACTTTATTAATAGCGAATAGCCCCATCCATCTTCCCTGGGAAAGCATATTAAAATCTTTTTCAGGATCAATCATTCTAACGCCATGAGGTATGTCTCCTCTGATTAAAATCAAGTCTCCTGGATGAACATAATCATCAATTAATAACCATTCTTCACCAACCTTTACTTCAAGGCCGCCATCATTAAAATCAGAGCCCTTTAAAGACATTGCTAAAATTGGAACCACTGATTGATGTTCTCCCACAGGGTCTGTGTGCCTTTCAAGAAAACCAGCTCCGCTGTCATAAAATTGAAATGATACTTTTGGAACAAAGTTAGTATCTGTTCCGTCTAAAAATCTATCTAGATTTTTATTATTAAGTCTATTTTTAAGATGAAATATATCTTTAAAAAGTGAGTAAAAATTAAATTGATCTTGATTCCATGGAAAAAAGTTTACTTGATGAAAATGTCCTTTGATGAATGCTCTTTTATCTTTAAAATTAGTTCTATAGAAATTACTTGATTTGTGAGTAATGGATTCGTAAGCTGGCAAGGTATTTTGGACATGGTCTTTCAAGTATTTAATTATTCTTTTTGTTTGATCAGAATTAAGATAATTTTTTACTATGACAATGCTTTCGTTACGTATTAATTGGTTTAATTCTTCTGATTTAAGAGGACTGTCTATGGCAAGTTGCATAAAATCTTTAGAAATGCTTCTCATCCTTGTCCACCTCTATAAGTTCGCTTAGAAGGGTTATCAACTCTAAATTCATCAAGAGTTTTTGGAGGAATGGTCCACATCCCTAATATTTGAGCTAGCTTAGTTTCTATACCAACTTTATCTTTTAACAAATCTGGATACGAGATTTGCTGTTTGATAAAAGGTTTTGTATATTGATGATTGATTGCTCTTCTTGGCTTGTTAGAAATATTCTTGCCGCCCTTGTGCCATAACATTGAATCAAAAAATATTACATCTCCAGGGTTTGCATGTACTTGCACTTCATTCTTTATTATAAATTCTTGACTTGGCTTTTCAGTGAACTGATGGCTTCCAGGAATAAAAAAAGTACCGCCAGACTCTTTATCGAATCTATCAATCACAACCAAAGAATTTAAACTCAAGGCAGTATCTGGAATAAAATTCTTTGCAAAATCCTGATGATAATTTGATTGATGATGAGATATTTCTGGGAAAAGAATTATTCCGTTTTGAAGATGAAGAATTGAAGTGTTGCCAATTGCTGCAGAAACATATTTAAATATTCTCTCATCTTGAATTAGATCTAAAAAAATATTCTCATAGTCCATCATGCATCTTACAGTTCCATATTCGTTAATTTTTTTTAGATAATCTTCACCATATCTATCGAGCTGGATATCCCATATTCGATCCATTTTTTCACTGAAATTCTGAACTTCTTGGGTTGTAAAAACAGATTTCTCGATATGAATGCCGTGGCGAGTCATGGACTCCTTGAAATTAGAAAGGCTTGCATTAATCTCAGCATTCTGAATTTCTGGATTATTTTGAAAAATTTCTTTCTTTGTCATAAAAATAAAATGTTACCTAAAACTAATCAAATCAAAAAGGTGATAACATGATTTTAGCTTAAAGGAGCGATCATGCTAACCCTTAAAGATAAAATCAGCACCCCAACAATGCAGGGAATAGAGAATACCAATCCTAGTATTGGAGAAGATAGGCGATTTTGAATAGATATCATCAACATGACAATTCCTGAAGAAAATAGAGCTGAAAAAATAAATGAATATCCCATTAAATGAACAGATAACGACTGCTGCAAGAAAGAAATCATGAACATAAAGGCAAAAAGCAACGGAAGAAATATCTGCTTACCAAGCATCGAATGCTTAACCATTAGATATACTCCAAAAAAAGATATTATTGAAATAATGCCCATTCCAACGCCTGATAATAAACAGTTAAAGACGGCAATCTTCGTGTAAAGATCGCCTGATAAAAAACTCATTCCAGACCCCTGAAAACATTGAGTTAATCGGAAACCTCCAAGGAATTGAAGAGCGCCAAGCAGTCCTCCATTATGAATATCATTTCCAGAAATACCAATTCTTGATACTAAAGAGGAGCCTGTGCCTGGTTCAATATATTGTTGAGCAAATACTCTTATAAAAAGTAAAATCATGATAGGTAAAATTAAAGAATAGACAATTTTTAACCTATATTTTTGTGATCCATGAAATGGAGGAAAATATTTTTCGATATATGCTTCTTTAATAAAAAGATATTTAATAACTATAAATAGACAATAGTATGCTGCCAGCAATACTCCCCATTGAATGTGAGAAAAGCCTGCCATAAAAAAAGCAAGGTATCCAAAAACATTTTTGTTATTTGAAAAAGCTAACATACCAATAAGAAAAAATAGCAAAAAATATACTTCAAACCATAGTGCTGTGATCATTTGATAAGTCCATGGTGCGAGGGAGAATATTGCAAAACAAGCTGCTCCAATAAAAAATGGAGAGAGAGAGGTCAAACTTTTGGTTGATTTAATAACTAGCTCTGAAATAAGCGTTCCGCATAAAAAGATATAAGATTTATCAACTAAAGGACCTAAAAAAAGTAAAGCCTCTTTTTCTCCAAAATGGTTAATAATTAGGTATGGAAATAATTTTAGCCCATTAAGTGAGAAATAAATTTTATCTTGCCAGAGAGAAGCATCTAAGGAACATTCTTTACAATAATCCCAAATTGTATATCCATAAAAAGATAAGTATCCATTGACTTTCAAAAACTCTGCAGCATTAAAGATTCTTTGAGCATGATAATCTTGCCAGGATATTCCCAGTGGAGCATATATATTCATAAATAAGATATATGCCACAAAGATTAAAATATACGCAAAAATTCTAAAAAGTAGAGTCATATTTTCTTTTAACAGTTGTTACTTCTTAAAAAATAACACATCAAGTTTTTAAACATTTAATTAATTCTGCAGTAACTAATGGATCGCCTGAAAAGATAGACGGTGCAATTCTTGTGGCAATATTTCCATATCTTTCCAAGATTTTACAAGAGACTTCTGCTGGGGTACCCGTGACGGCAATACTTTCTAACATCTCATTAGATATAAGGCCTGCAATATCTTGCCATTGACCATTTTTAGTAAGCTGATTTAGTTCTGGCTGAATGTTCTCCCACCCATGCTGCTCTAAAACTATTTTATAGGCAGGAGTAGAACCATAAAATC
>Ga0181552_10001529_pt1 | contig 17516 bp, 16 predicted proteins | sample 011ome_18_FD_130583 | JGI IMG/M metagenome (GOLD analysis project Ga0181552, IMG submission 130583) | Coastal salt marsh microbial communities from the Groves Creek Marsh, Skidaway Island, Georgia - 011501BT metaG (megahit assembly) | ecosystem: Environmental > Aquatic > Marine > Intertidal...
TAGATATGATTTCTTTTTCATCTTTTGAAATTGATACTCCTAATTCTTTATACTCTTCATCTTTAATTCCAAGATGACTTCCATAATTTTCAGCTAATGAAACTTCAAAACCAAGGGATATATATTTTTTCGCAATCTCAGGTGTAATAGCTACTCTTTTTTCTATTTTTTGATTTTCTGAAATAGAAACAATTTTCATACATTTATATTATAGTAAGAATATTGCCATTAAAACTAAAACACTAATAACAGCGACAGTTCCCCACAAGACAAATTTTGTAAAATTATTCCAGGTATTTTTATGGTCATTATTATCCATAAAAACTACTTTTGTCTTGCTTTGAATTTTGGATTTGTTTTGTTAATGACATAAACTCTGCCTCTTCTTCTTACAAGCTTCGAATTTAAGTCTCTCTTTTTAATGGATTTTAAAGAACTTTTTATTTTCATATTATTTAAAAATTTATTAATTTATTAGGTTTAATATATAGATTTTGACTAAAGTACAAATATTATTTCATTTGAAATGAATATATATTATTTATTTTTAAACATTTTTTCATTAATAGAGTTCTGCCACAAAAATATACCCACCGGAAAGTAGTAAACAATAGACATCCAATTGTTAAAAAAACTACCACTAGGAGAAAATGGCCATAAACTTATTATTATTGCGCTTAAAAGACAAAGTTGAATATCATTAAAATATATTTTTTTATTTTTATTAAATTTATATACAAACTGCTTCATGCATAAATAAATTATTGATATAAATAATCCTATTACCATTAAAAATGAAAAAATACCTGCTTCTGAAAGAAGTTCGATATATGTATTATGAGGATGAGTATCACACGAGAATTCAGAAACACGATATTTTTTACACTCATTTCTAAATTGTCTAGGACCAACCCCAAAAAATTTATTATCTAAAAAAATTTTTATGCCAGACTGATATAAACCATCATGAGTTTTTGAAAAAATATATATTTTGCCAATATCTGAATTTTTTCCAGTGAAATCATTTATAGTTTGGTCAATAATTCTTTGCTTTGTCACTGGAAATGAAAATAGTAATAAAACAATTAAAATAAGAGATGTTATATATGTCCAAAGACGATAGATTCTATATTCCTTAATCATTAATATAATAAAAATTGCTGAAAGATTCATAAAAAAAAGTGCTAATCTTTCTCCACTTAACAGAATAAGGCCTTCGGTTAAAATAAAAATTAATGTTACAAATGAAAGTAATAATTTACTTTTAAATTTAAATTGTTGATCCAAAAATATAAATAAAGCAAATAATATTGGAAAAAACCTAGATAGATAGCTTCCTAAAATTAATTCAGGACCAAAAAAGCTACTAACCCTAAATTCTCTGTAAATTTCTACTCCAAATAAATTTTTTCCTACAAAATATTGAAAATAACCATCAATAACTAATGAAAAAAAACAAGCCGCTATAGAATAAAACAAATAAATTAAAATTTTTGAATTTTTATCAATTAAATACCAAAAGCTTAAAGAAAAAATTCCAAAGCGAAAATAAAAAAAAGAATTTTTGAGAGAAATTAGAATATTATTAGATAATAACGAGCTGATAATTAAACCAATACAAAATATCAAAAATAACTTAAAAAAAATATTTCTAAAATACTTTGATAAATCATTTCTAAATGAATTAATTATAAATAATATTGCTACTATGGAAATTCCCAAATCTGATAAAAATGGTCCTGTTATAAGTAAAACTGGAATTAAAATAATTATACTACTTGGAATTGTTTCAAATATTAATTTATAATTATTCATTTAGCGATTATCTATACGAGTTATTTTTTAAAATATCTCTTATTAATATTAATTAATTATTATTAATAAATTCACTTATATATGATTTGATATCAATTTTTCCGTATCTTTTATTTATCTTATTATTAAGGTTTAAATTATTTAAAGCTGAAGCATACCTCTCACCTTTTCTTTGAGGTAAAAGTGTATATCCCTTTTTAAACATTTTTGCTAATTGTAAGATAGAATAACTTTTTCTACTCGAAATTGAGTAATGTTGATTTTTATTTAAACGCCATGCCTCAAAGCAAGTTTGAACAGTGTCTCTAATATGTGTAAAACGTCTAGTTTGGGTTCCAGGTTTTACTACTGGCATTTTTTGATTCTTTAAATAATATCTCTCAAAAATTCCCACAACGGTTGCCATATCACCATCACAGATTTGTTTTGGTCCATAAACATTATAAAAATAAACTATTTCATACTTAAAATTAAACCATTTTTTTAAATTTTCTAATAATTCTAAATTTTGAGATTTTGTAAAAGCGTAAGGTGATAAATTTTTATCGTTACCATTATTTCCTAAGCTTGCTGATGTAGCAGAATAAATTAATTTAATTTTATTATCTAAACAAAATTTAAATACAGCCATACTTCCAATTGTATTTGACTGGTAACATTCATCAAAATTTTTAAAACTTTGATAAATTCTAGCGAATTCACCAAAATGAAAAAGTGATTCTATATTTTTTTTATACTTTGAAAGTTTTTTGTTAACAGTTATTGAGCTTCCGTTAAGATACTTAACTCTTTTATTTTTAATATGATTTTGAAATGTTCCTGTTGAATAATTATCAAGGCTTATAATATTTTTTTTTGTTTTTTTAAGAATTAATTCAATAAGATTAGAACCTACAAATCCAGCTCCACCAATCACCACTATTAGATTTTTCATTATTTTTTAGCCTGGCAACGTCCTACTCTTCCATATCTTAAGACAAAGTACCATCGGCGCAGAAAGACTTGACTTCCGAGTTCGGAATGGGATCGGGTATTACTCTTTCGCAATAATCACCAGGCAAAGGTCTTATACTCCAAAAAAAATATTTGTAAACATTTAATACAATTAATTAATGTTGATTTTTATAAGTTATATTTAGACTTTTTATTTAAACTATCACAAAAATGTAAATAAATGATGATAATTTATTGTTTACTGACCGAATATTTTTTTTAAAGTATTTTTTATTTTTAGTAGATTGTTTTTATGCTCATAATTGCTTGAGGTATGATTAACATCTAGCGCTAAACTTATTTTTCCTAAGAGTCTGCAGTTTTCTAATCTTTTAAATTTGATTTTTTTTAATCTTTTAAATGATTTTTCCAGATAGATTTCAGGGCAAGCACCCGTAAAACATTTTACATTGTTAACTTTCAATAATTTAATAATTTTAAATCTAATTTTCTGATAATTTTTAATACGAGGGTTTAAAAAAAAATAAAATCTGTACCATGCACTTTTGACGTTTTTGTTTGGTATATAGCATTTTAGATAATCATCATACGTTGAAAAAATTTTCAAATAATCTTTAGCGATATTTTCTCTTTTTTTTTGAATTTTTTTAATATTCTTTAATTGTTCAATACCAGCAACGGATTGTATTTCAGTAATTCTTAAGTTTGTTCCAAATATATCTTTATTGTAGATAAATTTTTCAGAACTATTCTTTTTAGATAAAGAAGTACCATGATTTATATATCTTTTACAATATTCATAAATATTTTTTTTGTTAGTCGATATCATTCCACCCTCTCCAAGCGTTGATATTATCTTATCTGTACAAAATGACCATGTAGCTACCTCACCGAAAGAACCAACTTGCTTGTTATTTATTGAGGCTCCGTGAGCCTGTGAGCAATCTTCAATGATCTTAATATTTCTTTTTTTGACAAGATTTTTTATACTTTTCATATCGCAAGGTAGTCCACCTAAATGTACACAAATAATAGCTTTAATATTATTGCTTATTTTTTTTTTAAGATCTTTTATTGAAATATTTTGTGTAACAGGATCAACATCTATAAACACAGGAATATTGCCTGTATTAACTATGCATGAGGCAGAAGAAAAAAAACTTCTTGCTGGTACCATAATTTTTGAATTTTTAGGAAAATTTAATGATTTTATTGCAACTTCTAATGCAGCTGTTCCATTACATACCGCTATAGAATATTTGTTTCCAATAAATTTAGAAAATTTACTTTCAAACTCTTTGCCTTGTAAACCAAAAGTATAATTTATTTTTCCAGATTTAATTACATTAACTACTTTTGAAATTAAGTGATTGTTAAAGTTTGGCCAATCTTTTTTTTTCATATTTTTTTGCAGGTATTCCTTTCACAAATGAATTTGATTTTACATCTTTTGTAACAACTGCCCCAGCTGCTACAAATACATTGTTACCTATAGTGCAATTTTGAATTATTTTTGCTCCAAGACCTATCCAACAGTTTTTTCCAATTATAACATTTCCTGCTAAAACTGTACCAGGACAAATATGAGTGTGATCTCCTATCACGCAGTCATGATCAATAGAGGAATTTGAATTTACAATACAATTTCTTCCAATATTTGTGTCAGTATTTAATAAACTCCCTGGCATAACAACGGTCCCATCTCCAATTTTTACTCCGTATGCACAATGGGATTTGGAGTGAATTAAAGTTGCAAATTTAATTTTTTTTTTTAATGCTTCAAAAATTTTTTGTCTAATTTTATTATTACCTATTGCAATTATTACTTCACTAATTTTTTTTTTGTTTTCAATTAATTTCTTTATTCCACCTTTAACAATAAAGGTCTTATTTCCTACTTTGAAATATTTATTATTTTCATCAAAAAAAATAATTTTATTTTTATTTTTAATTAAATTATAAACTGACTTAGCATGACCACCAGTACCATAAATTGCTAGGGACATATTATTCTATTATTTTTTCGATCTTAAATGCTTCCGCATAATCCATATGAACCTGACTACCTCTTAACCTTGCTAAACAATAAATTGCTTCTTTTGATCTTGGGTTTGGAAATTTTTTAACCTGAGACTTATATTTGTAAAATGATTTGATTTTAAGACTTATGTCTGACTTTTTTAATCCAACATAAAAGTTTGGATTAAAAGCTTTTTGATCTTCATTCCATTCTGTTTCAGATAAAACTTCGTAAGAAAATATTTTTTTAACACTAATTTTTTTATCTGGTCTCAATGCTATCTTAGCTGAATGAAATATTGTCTTATGATCTTGATGAATATCATAATTAGATGGAATGAAAACTGTATCAGGTTTTATTTTTTTGACATATCTACTAATAATATTCGCAATTTTATAAATTGAAAAGTTGTCTAATGATAATGCAGGAAGTTCCTCGAAAAATAAGTTTTTTGTTCCAATAAATCCATTTGCCTTTTTTGATTCTGATCTTATTAAATTAATTTTTTTTTTTGTGAAAAGTTCTGGGGCACCAACATTTGCATTTGTCAATATCAAAACATTGACAGCATATCCCTCTCTTGAATACTTAGAGATAACACCACCACAACCAAGAATTTCATCATCGGCATGAGGTGCTAAAATTAATATTTTTTTTGTCATTAATTATTTATAAGTACTACATAATTTTAGGTAATCAAATAATTAAACCATTTTTTTAATCAATTTTATGATTTTAACTATATGGAAATAGTTTTAAATTTTATATTAAACAGTAGAATATATTAACAAATAATATAAATGTAAAAAAATGAAATTAGATTTAAAAAAAAAGCTTATAACACTTTACACATGCTTTTTCATTATTTGTTGTATTATTATTATTTTTTTAAATTCTTTTTATAAAAATATTACTTCAATTACGGGTGAATATAATTACTTCTTTTCAGCAGAACAACACTTTGGATTTAAAAATCGATCATTAGAAAATATTTTTTATTTATATTTTTCTGACGGAAAAAAAATTTCAAAAAGAAAATTGGAAAGATTATTTAGAATAGAAAATAAAAAAATAGAAGTTGACTCATTAACATTGAACAGTATAAGGTCAAATATCTCTTTTGATTTAATTACAAAGACATATGTTGATCAAGATAAGTTTGTAGAAAAAATAAATAATATTTATCTTGGACCAATTAAAAAAATAATTGATGACTTAGAAAATAATAAAGAACTTTATAATTACGAAATAATAAATCAAAAATATTTAGAAATAAATAATAATGAAGTTATTAAAGGATACAACAAACTAATAAATTCAAATTTTTTTGCTAAGTATCCACCTCCTCAAAGTTGTGATTATGTTGATGTAACAATATGTTATGAAATTTTCAGCAAATATTACATATCCCTATACTACTCTTTAATAGACAGAAATTTGTCAACAACACTAATGAATAATTTAAGAATTAATAACACAGATAATCTAGAAGAAAATCTAGTAGATATTTTAGATGATTTTAAAATAAATAGACCATTATTCGATAATTTTAATTTTGATAGAACCTTGTCAAACTATAATCAAGAGTACGAATATTTTTCTAAAAAATATGACGATCTAATAAAATCAGATTTTTTCTTAAGATATATGCCAGCATCTTATTGTTATAATTATAGTCAAAGTTGCTTTAAAGACCTAGGAGTTTACTTTAATAAAATTCTTGCGGAACATAAGATTGAAAGCACATCTCCATTTAGTATCAAATATATAGAATTAGAAAATAATGAATTTAAACTCTCAAAAGAAATGCCTTTGATATTTGGATTGTCTGTTGCTACCACTTATCTATTATTTATTTTTACTAATAAATATTTTAGAAGAAAACTAAAATAAATAAAAAAAGGTAGTATCATCCACTTTTGTCTAATATTAATTCCAAAATTGAATAAAGCTTGAGGAATAATTAAGAAATAAAATAAGCAACAAATTAACAAGAAATAAAAAACTTTTTTATCAAAAAAAACTTTTTTACTTTTTAAAATAAAATGAATGAACAAAGAAAAGACTAAAAGTTCAATCATTATTGATAAGTTAACAATAAGCGAATTATTTTTAAATATAAATTCAGTTGGTATAATCAAATAATTAAAAATATTAAATAAAAAAAAACTACTTTTATATCCTGTATCAGAAAGGACAAATTTTTCTGTAAAATTGTTGAAATGTGAAAACATTTGTATCAAAATATTGTCCGATACAGATTTTTGATCTATAAAAAAATAATTAACTGATTCAGTATTTAAAACTATCAAAGAAATACTTACGAGTAACAAAATAAAAAATATTTTTTTAGTCCCTCTCATTAAAAAAAATTCAGTTATTATAACTGAAGTAAAAAAAATAAATCCAATATGAGGTCTTACTAAGAAAACTGCAAAAACAAACAATAAAGATACAATTAATTTTTTATCTAAGTAAAAATAGAAGAAAAAAGCAAGTAGGAAAAGTATAATGGAGTCTTTACCTGGTATACACGTCCAAAAATGCATTCCGGGGATAAATAAAAAAAATACAGCTATTCTTTTTTCCAAACCTAATTTGATTAAATTTTTATAAAAAATAATTATACCAGTGAGAGATAATAGAGAAAAAAATAAAATTATATTATAATCATCAAAGAATAAAATATTTTTAAAAAATGCACAAACTGTAGTAATTAAATCTGCTGAAACTAAACCTTTAAAATTAAAACCTTGAAAAGTTGTTAAATTTAGATAAGTTTTATAATCAGCTGCTCCATCCTTAAAATAAAAAATATAAAAAAAAGTAATCAGCAAATGATAAAGTAATAAATAACCAAAAATCACTTTATCTAACTTAAAATATTTATTATTTATTATGAAAAATATGTTTAAAATAAAAAAATTTATGAATAATGAATTAAATAATATTTCAAACATTATTTTTTAAACAAGCAATAATTTTTTTTATATCATTTTTAAGGTAAGATTTCTTTAAATCCAAAAAAGCTTTTTCAAAACTTTTAGTTATTTTTTGTTTTTCATCAGCATATAAAATATTCTTATATATAGTTTTTTTTAAATTTTTTCCTAAAACTAATTCTTCATAAATCTTCTCACCATGCTGCAATCCAATAAATACAATACTAGATTTTTTAACAACTATTTTTCTTTTAACGTAAAAATTTATCATTGATTTTGCGATATTTAATATTTTATATGGTTTGCCCATATCAAGAATAAATATTCCAATATTTTTCTTTAAATCAATAGTTTTCAAAACTAACTGACATGCATTTGATATAGTCATAAAATATCTAGTTACTTTTTTATCAGTTACAGTCACTGGTTCGCCATTTAAAATTTGCTTTTCGAAAATTGGTAAAACAGAACCATCAGAGTTAATTACGTTACCAAAACGAACTATAGAAAAAACATTTTTAAGATTATTTTTTTTATTGAGATAAATAACTAATTTTTCACAAAAACTTTTGGAATATCCCATTATACTTTTAGGATTAACTGCCTTGTCTGTACTTATAAAAATAAATTTCTCAACTCTATGACGAATAGCTTTTTGTGCAAGATCGTGAGTTAAAAAAATATTATTTCTAACAAAACTAAATATATTTTCCTCACCCATACCAACATGCTTGTATGCTGCTGCGTGTAAGATAACATCAATTTTATCTTGACCTAAAAAAATTTTTTTTAAAAAAAATTCGTCACATAAATTCCCAAGTTTAAATATTATACTTATCTTGTTTTTTTTAATAATTTTTTTATTTTCATAATTTTTTTTTAAATTAAACAGCTTAAGTTCATCTTGTTCAACTAATATTATCTTTTTTGCACGAGAGTCTAGTAATTCATAAAATAAATTCTTTCCAATACTTCCGCCTGCACCAGTAATTAAAATAGTTTTATCTTTATAACGATTTGATAATTTGAATTTTACTTTATTTTTTAATTTGAAATAACGACTAATGAATTGTTGTTTATAGTCCGAGTTTATATTCTTAATTAAATCTTTTTCATCTAAGATTTCGATTACTATATTTTTTGATAATTTATTTTTTAAATTTCTATAATTTTTATCTGAAACAACTCTTTTAATATCTAGTTCGTTACTTAATGTAGTAATTTCACTCAAGTCTTTAATTTGAAAATTTTGATACATGGTAAAATCAATTTTGTTAAAATCAAATACACATATAGCCCTAATGTTTAGTTTTTGATTTAATCTCAAATTTGAATAAATTTTGTGAATGTTTTTAGATGAGCATGCAATTATTGTATTTTGTTGAGTTGTTTTATGAAAACTATTAAAAATTTTTGAAATTAATTTTCTTGATAAAACTATCAACAATAAAATTAAAATTATGTTTATTACAACAGCACCATATGAAAAGTATTTATTAAAAAAAAAATTGAGAGATAAAATAAGTAAACTAATTAATACAAAAGAGGAAAAAACATAACTTCCTAAATTATAATATCTAAATGAAAAGCTATAAAATCTAAAAACTATCGCAATAAAAAAATATGATATTATCGGAATCAAAAAAAATTCAAGACTTATAAGATATTTCTCATTTATTATATTTAACAAATTATATTGGTCGAATCTAATAGCTAGAGATCCGTATGATGAAAACAATATTATTGATAAATCTACAAGAATAATTATTGCTAATTTTATTTTTCTGGGGAAAAAAAATAATTTTGAAATTAGATAATAGTCCATTTTAATTTACTCACATACCTTTATCATATGGTGGGTTTTTTAAAAATTATTGTTATTTAATAATTGAAGACTTATTTTTTAATAACCTTTTAATTAGAATTAATGGGGTTTTAGTTATAATTTTTAAGTAATTGTGTAAAGTATAATTTTCGTAATATTTTATATCAAGTTTTACTTTATCATCTATTTGTCTAAATTTACCCGTATAATTGATCTGAGATAAGCCTGTAATTCCTGGTAAAATTTTTCTTCTTTTTATCTTCAATTCATTTCTAATTTTTCTTTCATTGGTCTCAGGTAATGGTCTAGGTCCAACTATTGACATTTCTTTTTTTATTACATTAATAAATTGTGGAATTTCATCTAAACTTAATCTTCTGAGAATTTTTCCTAATTTAGTAAGCTTATCACTTTCATTTTTGTAAATTTTATTTTTCATAGTTCTAAATTTATATATATTAAATTTTTTACCACTAAGGCCTACTCTACTTTGTAAAAAAATAACAGGTTTACCATCTATGAATAAAATCAAAAAGTAAATTATTAAAATAAGAGGTAATAAAATTATTATAAATAAAATAGAAATTATAATATCAAAAATTCTAATCGCATTATTAATTTTCATTGAACATAATTCTTGTACCATTCAACAAAATTGCTAATACCTTGACTTATACCTATCTTCTTTAATTTTCCAGTAAATTTATCAATTTTTTTAGTAGACGCAGAAGTTTTTAAGACATCTCCTAATTGCAATTCAACATAATTTTTTTTAGCAGTTTTTCCAAATGATTTCTCAAGTTCAAAAATATATTTTTTTAATTTTTCAGGTTTTGAACTTGCAAGATTGTAAACTTCATAAAGTTTTTTTCTTTTTTTGGTTAATATTTTTATTATTGGTTCAATTATATTTGAAATATATGTAAAATCTCTTACATGCTTACCATTATTATAAATATCAATTTTTTTATTTTTATGAATTTTTTCAGTAAATTTAAACATGGCCATATCTTGTCTGCCAAATGGGCCATAAACAGTAAAAAATCTTAGAGATGTTATCTTCATAGTATACATTTTGCTGTAATAGCTAGACATCATTTCACCAATCTTTTTTGATAAAGCATAAAAAGATTCTTGATTATTCGTGTCTTGAGTTTCACTAATTGGAAATTTCTTTTGGTTACCATATACAGAGCTAGATGATGCGTAGACTAAATGTGGAACTTTATATTCACGTGATAAATCTAAAATATTAAAATACCCTTTAATGTTGGAGTTAAAATAAATCATTGGTTTCTTTATTGACAATCTTACTCCAGGTTGAGCAGCTAAATGAACTACATTTTCAAATTTATAAATTTTATATAATTTTTTTAATTTTATTTTATCCTCTAATGAAAAATTAAAAAATTTTATGTTTTTTTTTATTATACTTAATCTTTTTTTTTTTAAATTTAAATCACCATTAATATTATTTAAATTATCAATACCCACAATTTTAAAATTTTTTTTTTTGCTTAGTTCTTGAATAAGAGAAAATCCAATAAAGCCAGCACATCCTGTAATTAAAATATTCATTCTATCTTAAAGTTATAAAACTATCAGTATCTCCAAGCATAAATTCTCCATTTAAGAATTTTTGGTTTTTATTTTTAATACTATTTTTTTTAGTTAAACAAATTAATAAATTTATATGATTAATTAGTTTATAGTTCAAATTATAATTTTTTTTTTTCGACCAGAAAATTAATTCTTCTTTTTCATTTATTAATTGAGAAAAATGTTTTGATTTAATTTTTTTTGATCCAAAATGATCTAAAATAACTATGTTGAAACCTTTTTTAAGTTTATTTTTTTTTAGTATAAAAAAACTAGATGATTTTTTTATATCAAATTTATTAATAAAATAATCTTGTTTTCTATAATCTAAGTATCTTTTTTTAAAGTAATTTAGATCTTTAAAAATAAAGCTACTTCTATTTTTTAAAAAATTTTTAAGTAAGTATATTTTATTTATATTAATATCTGATGTTTTAATTGTTTTTTTTTTTAATCCTTCAATTCTATAAAGATAAAAATTTTTTTTAAAAATTTCTCGCGGCCTAAATCCAAAGCTGGCAAAATTATCCTTATTTGGCCACATAAATATAATTTTAGCATATTTAAAAAATTTTTTTCTTACTTTTTGTAATATTTGAGAATAAATTTTTAAACCCCTATATCTTTTTAAAACCATGCTTGAGTGTCTAGAAAAAATAATTTCTTTATTTTCGCTATTTAATTTTAAGGATTTTATTCCTACATTAGCAACTAAATTTGAAGAGTCAAAAGCTGCATAACAAAATGACAATTCATCATTAAAATATCTCCATTTAAAAAAATCGTAACTTATTTTTTTTTTAAAAGATAAATAAAATAATTTTTCAAATTGTTTATAATCAGATAATTTTAATTTTCTAAAAGTTAATTTAATTTTTTTTAACTTTAAATTTTTTTTTATCATTTAAAATTTTTGTTTATTATTTGAAAAATAGATTTATTAATTTCTTTTTTTGAAAAACTTTTTGTTATAGTTTTGGCTGCATTAAGTCTCATTTTATTATAAATTTTATTTTCTAAATTTAGAAATAAAATTTTTTTAGGAACATCTTTAAATGTATCTACAAATAATCCATTAAAACTATTTTTAATAAGGTCTACATTGCCTCTTATTTTTTTACATATAACAGGCACACCCTCTATTAAACACTCCATAATTGCAACTGGTAAACCCTCTCTTTTGCTTAAATGTAGAAGTAGATCATATTTTTTAATTTTCTTTTTTAACTTTACATCAAATTTTTTAAAAGAAATATTGTTAAGCTTTTTTTTAATTTGAATTTTTTTAAATTTTGCATAGTCACCATAGCCATAACAATCGATGTGAAAATGCTTTCCTTTAAGAAGTTCAGCAACTTTTAATAAATTTGGATATCCTTTTATTTTTTTGTAACCAGCAATTACAATAATTCTATATATTCCTTTTTTGATTTTAATATTATTCCTAAAAACATTATTTTTTAAATCAAGACCTACACCATTTATTTTATAAGTAGGTGATTTTTTAAGAAGATGATTTTTTGCATAATAATAATCCTCATTATTTATAGTAATAAAAACATTTGTTTTAAATGATAGTATTTTTTCAATTACTTTATAAAAGCTTGCTCTTAAAAATCTTGTTTTAGATGTGAATCTAAAACCGTGGACAAAATAAATAATTTTTAATTTATTAAATATATTAAATAATCTAAATAGATGTGAAGCAACTGGTGTATGAAGATAATATATGCTCGATTTATTTTTTTTAATAAATTTATTAATTTGAAAAAAAATTTTTATAAATCGAATAATATTAATTAAATGTATATATTGAGTGGGAAAATCAATTTTATAATTTATGGAATTTTTAAAATTTATATTCTCTATATCTGCGCAAGCAATTTTAATTTTATAACCTTTCTTTAAAAGGTATTTTGCTTGAGATTCAAGGAAAGTGTTAAATGTAATTGCTCGTGTGCATATAAATACAATTTCCATTAATAAATCCAATGTTTTAGATATGCATCTGCCATACTTTCAACTGAAAAATTTTTTTTAATATATTTCTGAGAATTTTGTTTTAAAAATTTCCATTTTATTTTATTTGAAGATACGTTAATTGTTTTTTTTAAACCTTTATGTATCGAAGTGATATCATTTTTAAAGGTAACAAATCCATAATTATAAATAATTTTTTTTGCACATCCAGCGTCACTTGAAAAAACTGGTGTTGAGCAAAGCATTGACTCTGCAATCACATTAGGGAAAGATTCTGAATGTGATGTTAAAGTAAGTAAATCAATACCATTATAAAATTCCAGAAGATTTTTTTGTTCATCTAAAAATATTACTTTTTCCTGTATATTATAATTTTTATAAATATATGATAATTTTTTATTCTTCAAATTAATATCCTTACCAGCCATATATAAATATATATTATCATATTTTTTAATTAGTCTTGAAAAGCCAATAAGTAATGCCTCAATATTTTTCTGTTTTGAATATCTTCCAGCGTATCCTAAAATAAAATCTTTTTTGTTAATTTTATTTTTTATTCTAAATTTAGATCTTAATTCCTTAGAATAGTAATATGATTTGTGACTAAAACCATTATTAATAAGACATTTTTTTTTTTGAGCATAAAAGTGTTTATCCTCGTGAAATTTAATACTTTTTTCTGAACAATAAATAATTTTATGAGGAACTAGTTTTGAAAACATCCCACATATTAATGATACTAAGATAGTTGTTTTTTTTGAAATTTCAAAATTAAGTTCTGAATGTCGTATATTCCAATAAATTTTATTATGAAATTTTTTATTTATAAATAAAGATAAAAAATTTGAATGATACATCCAAGTTTGGATAATGTCTGTATTATTTTTATTTATATATTCCCTAAGAGACTTAATTGTTTTGATAAATTCAAATATTTTATTTTTTTTTTCTATATTTAATGAAAAAACTTTAATACCCTTTTTCTTTAATTTCTTTTCATAATAACCATTAGACAATAAAGTTATTATTATTATATCAATTCTATTTTTATATTTTTTTTTATGGCTATCACATAAACGATAAAGGTTGCCTTCTGCACCTCCTTTTTTCAAACTATTTATAATATGTAATACTTTCATAAAATTATTTAAAGACTATCCCTACATATTTACTGCTAGATTTAATAATAAAATAATTTATTTTTTTGGATTTGATAAATTCGTAAAATGCTGAATTATCTGATATATCATCTGATACAAAACACCCATTTTTTTTTAATATATTCCAAACTAATTCATAGTTTTTTTTTCTACCGATATAACTTTTATCACTATCATAGTGAATGAAATCAAAAAAAGTTTTATTTTTTTTAAAAAAGTTGAGAAAATTATTATCAATACCCCTTAATAATTTAAATTTTTTTTTTAAATTATTAGGCACTGCCATAGCAACAAATTTATGGGATGAAATTGTTGGATAACTTAAATCTATACTAGTTAAACTTGCTTGTTTAGACTTTGACAAAATAAATACAAGTGTAGACCAGCCAAAAGCAACACCAGTTTCAAGGATTTTTTTTGGAAACAAATGTTTGTTTAAATTGTAAATCAGATTTAAATGTGCCATTCCACCCATTTTATATTTTAATTTTTTCTCTTTCAATTTAGCTTGTAAATAGTATGCTTTTTTATCATCAAAAAAATTTTGGGAATTTTTCAAACCTATTCTTCTATAGAAATTTTGTTCTGATATTGTTTTTCTATTACACCACTCTAATATAAAATTTTTATTAAATTTATCTCCACTATTTTTATTAAATAAATTATTAATTTTTCTCCAGATTAAAATAAAAAAAAACTTTCTAGATTTTTCGTTGATAAAATAAAAATAATAAACTTTTAGCTTATTAAATAATTTTTTTGGAAAATAATTCATAATATTTAGTTGTTACTTTATCTAGTTTGTTATTTTTCAATTTATTATTAGGAATAATTTTAATTGACTTTTGCCTATTTAACATAATTTTTGATAATGTATTAAAATCACCTACATTAAAAAGCTTTCCAAATTTTCCTTTTTCTAATATTTCATTTGGTCCAAATTTACAATTGGTAGAAATAATTGGTATTTTCATGGCCGCAGCATCTAGCAATACATTTGGGTAACCTTCATATTTAGATGAAAGTATGAAGGTCTTAGATAGATTTAAATACTTATTTACATCATTTGTATTTTTCAAAATCTTAACTTTATTTTTTAGATCATTTTCAAAAATATATTTAGATATCTTTTGTTTAAGATTTCCCTCCCCTATGATTAACAGCTTTAATTTGTTTTTTTTTAAATTAGCAAATTTGAAAGCTTTTAATAATGTCAAATGATCTTTTTGATTAGATAATGATCCAATACTGATAAAGTCAAATTTTTTTTTAATATAATGCTTCGATCTTTTTATTAAAATAGGATTGGTTATGGAATAAACTTTTTTTTTAATTTTTAATTTTTTTTTTAATTTTTTTGATAGTTCTACTGAGGGAGTTATTAAATTTGAATTTCTATATGACATTTTAATAAGTTGAAAAAAAATAAATTTATAAAAAAAATTGTAATTTTCTAAACTCATAAATAAATTATTACTTTCCCTTAAAAAAATTATGCTTTTGTGCTTAGCTAATTTTGATGCAATGTATAATGCAATATTTGTATGAGAGATTGTTGACAAACAAATATCTGGTTCATACTTATCAATTACTTTTTTAAGTTGAAAAATAGAATATATGACTTTTTTTTTATCTAGATTGATCAATTTGATATTTTTTCTTAATAAAAATTTTTCTGTTTTTACTAAAGTTATTAAAAAAACTTTAAAATCATATTTTGCTAGTTGATTTGCAATACCAATCATCACTCTCTCAGCGCCGCCAATTTTATATTTTGGAATTATAATAAAAATTTTTTTTTTTTTATTCATAGAATAAGTTTTAAATAAAATTTTAATAAATTATTTGCATTGAAAATTACAATTAATTTTTTAACAAAAAAATAAATAATTAATCTTGCTACAAAAAAAACTTTTTCTGCCATTTATATGAACTTTTAATCATATATTCCAAATTATTGTATTTTGGTTTCCAGTTAAGTTTCTTTTTAATCTTAGAATTATCACAAATAATTTTTGCAGGATCACCACTTCTTCTTGGTAAAAAAGACTTAGTAATTTTAATTTTAAAAATTTTTTCGTACTTATCAATAATTTCCTTAACACTATATCCTTTTGTATAGCCACAATTTAAAATTGTAGATCTTTTTTTATTTAAATATTCAATACATAATTGATGTATATAGGCAATATCACTTACGTGAATATAATCTCTTATACACGTTCCATCTTTAGTTGAGTAATCTGAACCGTAGATATTAATATGATTTCTCTTTTTGATGATTGATCTATTTAAATTAGCAAAGAGTTGTTTTGATTTCTTATCAACGACTCCACAAGTGATACTAGACTCAGATCCTACAACATTAAAATATCTTAAAATAATATATTTTTTTTTTAATTTTTTAACAATATAGTCCTCACATAATTTTTTGGTATAACCATAATAACTTATAGGTTTAGCTTTTGTGTTTTCTTTAACATTTTTTTTTAAATTTTTTAATGCACCATAAATTGCACAAGTAGATGAAAAAATTATTTTTTCCAAAAATTTAGAGTCGTTACAAACATCAATTAAATTTTTCGTATTTAAATAATTATTCTTATAATAATATTTCTTTCTTCTTTGAGACTCTTCAACACTTAGCGAGGCTGCTAAATGTATGATAATATTAATTTTATTTTCTTTAATTATTTTTTTTAAAATTTTTTTATTACCAAAATTTTGCTCATAAAAAACATATTTTTTTTTTAATAATTTTTTGTTTCCAGTAACTAAATTGTCAATCACGAAAATTTTATTATTTTTTTCTAGATAACGTGCTACAGTAGATCCAATATATCCAGCACCTCCTGTAATTAAAATATTGTTCTTTTTCATCTTAAACCTTTATAATCTTATATTAATTTACTTAGATTAATATTGTTATTCATTAAGAATTTTCAAATTTTTCTATCATTAATAATCTAAATGCAATTTTGTCAAAATTTTTTTTTTCTATGTTTAAATTTAATTCATTTATAAAATCATTTGGAAGATTATTTCTGTAATTTACTTTTTTATTTTTTAAAAATCTTTTTAATGGAAAATTAAAGCCAATTTTTTTTTTGTTTATGTATTCTCCTGGCAAATATTCTTTTAATAAATTTTTTATAAATAATTTTTTATTATTTTTAAAAATATTTGGATGAAATTTATTTGAAAAATTTAATAATTCA
>Ga0181552_10001531_pt1 | contig 17495 bp, 15 predicted proteins | sample 011ome_18_FD_130583 | JGI IMG/M metagenome (GOLD analysis project Ga0181552, IMG submission 130583) | Coastal salt marsh microbial communities from the Groves Creek Marsh, Skidaway Island, Georgia - 011501BT metaG (megahit assembly) | ecosystem: Environmental > Aquatic > Marine > Intertidal...
CATATAAACATCATAATTTTAATTCATATAAAGGAATTGATCTTTTTAAAAAATCTATCATAAGATCAAAAATTAATATTAAAAATTCTAATTGTAATAATATTACTATAATACAAGAGGATGCATCTAAATATTTATTAGATGATAAAAAATATTTAATTTTTATGTTTAATCCGTTTTCAGCTGAAGTAATGAATAAATTTTTAACAAATAATATTGATATTATTCGTAAAAATAATTCTGTTATAGGTTATATAAACCAGATATCCTCAAATGAAGTAAAAATAATAAGTAAATTTAGTTTTAAAAAATTAATAGAAAATAAATTTTTAGGAATATCATTATTTTTTTATTAATATAAAGTAATTTTTTTAATTAAAAAATTTAATAATTTATTAATGAATATCGATGTATTTCTTCCATGTAGAAGTTCTAGTGTAAGAATAAAAAATAAAAATATTAAAAGATTTTCAAATTTTAAGTTTGGTTTATTAGAACTTAAAATTTCACAACTTATAAAAATAAAAAGTATAAAAAATGTCATTGTTTCAACTAATGATAAAAAAATAATTAATTTTTTTAAAAAAAATAAATTCAAAAAAGTAAATGTAATAAATAGACCAAATTATCTCTGCGGTCCTACTACTAGCACTGATAGTTTAATAAAATATGTCCCAAAAATATTAAAATCAGACCATATATTATGGACGCATGTAACATCACCTTTTTTTGAAAATGTTGATTATGAGAATGCAATTAAAATCTACAAAAAAAAAATTAAAAAAAATGATTCTCTTTTAGGAGTTAATAAAATACAAAATTTTTTATATAATAAAACTAAACCAATAAACTTTAATAGAAATAAAGAAAAATGGCCAAGAACACAGACTCTGAAAAAATTGTATGAGGTAAATAATGCAATTTTTATTACTTCGAGAGAAAATTATCTAAAATATAATGACAGAATTGGTAAAAAACCATTTTTACTTGAAATAGAAAAAATAAAATCATTTGATATAGATTGGCCAGAGGATTTTCTAATAGCTGAAAATATATATGAAACATTATATAAATAATTATAATGTTAAAAAAAATAGCAGTTATCATCCTCACATATAATTCTGATAAGATTATAAAAAAAACTATAAAAGCTGCAAAGAAAATTACTAATGAGATTATTATTCTAGACTCATATTCTACTGACAAAACTTTAAAAATTGCAAAACAGTTAGGATGTAAAATTTTTAAAAAAAAATTTATAAATTATTCTATTCAAAGAAATTATATAATTAATAAGTGTAATAATAAATATGAGTGGCAACTCCACTTGGATGCGGATGAAGTTGTAAGTAATAAACTTATAAATGAAATAAAAGAAATTTTAGAATTAAATCAGAAAGATAATAGTTATTTAATCAAAAGATACCCTTTTTTTTTTAAAAAAATATTAAGATTTGGTGGTGCATCAAATTGGCATCAAAGATTTTTTCCTTCTAAATCTACCTTGGTAGAGGATAAAAATTATGATCAACATTTTAAATCAAAATTATCTAGTAAGAATTTAAAAGGAATAATTTATGATTTCAACATACAGAATTTAAATGATTGGATTAGAGCACACAATAAGTGGTCAAACTTAAGTTTGAAAGACTCAATAAACAAAAAAAGTAAAAATGTTATTAAGGGTAAATTTTTTGGGAATAAAATTGAGCGAAAAAGATTCTTTAAAAATTTATACTTATCAATACCTACGATACCTAGAATTTGGTTTTTATTTATTTATAAATATATATTTTCATTAGGTTTCCTTGATGGAAAGCCTGGATTTTACTATGCTATCTTAAATTCACTTTGGTTTAGAATGATTATCGATGCAAAAATATATGAGCAAAAAACAAGTAAAAGAAAATATGAAGAAATTAATTAATACATTTAAAAAAGATCACTTTTTAATTGGTGAAATAATTATAAATGAGATTATAAATTTTTATTCATATCTAATTTTTAATCTAAAAAATATTTTTGGTTATTATAAATTTTTAAAAAAAAATATTGAACTTAAAAATATTTATGAAAATAAAAGAATTATCATTGTTGCTAATGCTCCATCAATAAATAATTTTGACTTAAAAAAAGTACAAAATGAAATTTTAATAATGATGAATAGATCATTTATGCATGATGATTATGAGTTTATAAAACCTAATTTTCATATATTTGTTGATCCAAAATTAGCCACAGGAGAATGGCCTCTTGAATATATTGACATTATTTTTAAAAAAAATCCTGATGTAAAATTAATTTTGAATGCAGATTGGTATCATTTAGATAAATTTAATAAATTTAGAAAAAATAAAAATGTTTTTTGGGTTAAATCTAAAACAACTTCTTTATACTTTAAAAAATTCAATAATAATCTTTGTGGTATTTTTTCAACATTGGGAGTAGCTGGAAATGCAGTAAGTTTAGCATCATACCTTGGATCAAAAAAAATATATATTTTAGGGATGGAACTAAATGGAGTTATTAAAATGCTTAACAATGAAGATAGCCATTTTAATGGTAAAGATGTTGATTATGATCAACATACAATATTAGATTGGTCAAGAGATTTAGGTCATAATGCTAGAGGGTTACGTTATTGGTATATTTTTTCTGAAACCTTAAAAAAAGAGAATATTCATTTAATTAACTTATCTAATACCGGTCTTTTTAATTTTGTTCCAACTGAAGATTTCAATCAATTATTTTAGTGAGTAAAAAAAAAATAAAGATTTTAAGAATTATATCTTCACTAGATCCAAAGTTTGGTGGCCCCACAAGAGGCATAATAGAAACTTCAAAACAATTAATTGATAGTGGACTTGAAACAGAAATTTTAACACTTGATAAAAAAAAAATTAAACATTCAAAAATAAAAATTCACAATATAAGCTCATATATTTTTGATAAATATAAATTTAGTTTAAGTTTAATTAAATGGTTAAATAAAAATAAAAATAAGTATGATTTTTTTATTATACATGGTTTGTGGCAATTTCAAACTTTAGTAGCTAGAATTTTATTAAAAAAGAAATATGTAGTTTTTGCTCATGGACAATTGGATCCTTTTTTTAAATTAAATTTTATAAAACGTATAAAAAAACAATTATATTGGAAGATAATTGAAAAGAAAAACTTGTTAAATTCAAGATCACTTTTAATAACATCAATTGGTGAAAAGAATTCTTTAAACAATACCTATGTAGATACCTCCAATATAAAAAAAGTAATAGTTAAATATGGTATTTATAAAGAAAAAATTAATGAAAAAAAGGTTTTAAAAAAATTTTATAATAAATTTCCTGAATTAAAAAAAAATAATTTCTATTTATTTCTTGGCAGATATCATGAAAAAAAAGGTTGTGAAATAATAATCAATTCAATTAATAGTTTAAGAAAAAATTTTAATTCAAAAATATTATTAGCAGGACCAATAAATAAAACAAAATACGAACAAAAATTGTTAGAACTTATAAAAAAAAATAAATTAGAACAAATTATTTTATTCTCAAATGCCCTTTATGGAGATGAAAAATGGGGCGCTATAAAAGCATCAAAAGCTATGTTGTTACCTTCTCATGGTGAAAACTTTGGTATTTCATTAGTTGAAGCTTTAAGCTTAAAAAAACCAGTTATTACAACTAATAAAGTAAATATAAGTAAAGTTATAAAAAAATTTAATGCAGGTTTAATATCAAAAAACAATTTAAACAGTTTTAAATTGAAATTAAAAGAATTTGAAAATTATAAACAGAGGACATTATCATTAATTTCTAGTAATGCTTTAACTTGCTTTAATAAAAATTTTGATCTTTCCGATAAAAGAAAAAGTTTTTCTAAAACTATAAAAGAATTAATTAAAAATAATGAATAAGGTTAAAAAAATAATTAAATGTGTTTTAAATCCTCAATTTTTTAATAGTTATATTAATTTTGTATCACCTCTATTTGAATTAGAACCATTGTTAAATAAAATAGATAATATCAATACTATCATTGATATAGGCTCAAACAAAGGTCAATTTTCAATACTAGCGAGATCTTTCTTTCCTAGTTCAAAAATTTATTCTTTTGATCCTCAAAAAAAATGTTTAGAAACTCAAAAAAAGATTTTAAAAAAGAGAAATATTAATTACTTTAACATTGGTATTGGCAATAAGAAAAAAATAAAAAAATTTTTTATAACATCTAGAGAAGATAGTTCATCATTTTTAAAGCCAAAAAAAAGAAAAAATAAGAATTATGAAATAAAGAATATAAAGAAAATAAAAATAGATAAATTAGATAATTTAATAAATATTAAAAAAATAAAAAAACCCATTCTTATAAAAATCGATATACAAGGTTATGAATTAGAAGCACTTAAGGGTGCAAAAAAAATTTTAAAAGTTGCAGATTATTTGATTACAGAAATTTCTTACCAAAAAATATATGATAATCAAGTTTCAAATATTGATTTATTAAGATATTTAAAAAAAGAAAATTTTAAAAAATTATTATCAACCAATGAGACTAAATTTGATGATAAAGTCTTTCAATCAGATATATTATTTGTAAATAAAGACAAATGAAGTTTACAATATTTATTCGTGGAAGAGGTTGGGCTTTTCAATTAGCTAACTCTTTGTATAAAAAAAATAATTTAGACTACATTGTAACTAGTTATCCAAAATTTATAACTCAAAAATATAAGATTCCAAAAAATAAAGTTAAATCTGTTTTTATTTTAGAAATTATTGTTAGAGGTTTAAGAAAAATTAATAAATTTTTAAAGAAAATAAAAATTATTTTAAACCCAGCAAATATAGGTGATATCCTCGCTGACTTAATCTATAGTAAATTTTATAAAATATACTCAGATGTATATATTTTAGGTTTTGGAAATTCAACATCTCGCCTGATAAAGTTTGCTAAAAGAAAAAATATTAGCACAATATATTTTTTAAATAATAGCTCACCAAAATTTAGATTAAAATTACGAGATGAATATGTAAAATTAGGGCTATTAGACAATTATACTAAAGAAAAAAAATCACTTACCGAAAGAATAAATAAAAATATTCAAGACGCAGATTATGTTGGATGTATATCTTCATTTCAAAGAGACAGTTACGTCGAAGAAGGAATTTTAGATATAAATAAAACCCTAACAACTATTATGGGTGTAGATACATCTATTTTTTTTCCAAAAAAAATTAAAAAAGATAAATTCATTATTATTTCAGTTGGAAATGATTTTGTTAGAAAAGGTTTTAAATATTTAATTGAAGGTTTTAATGAGTTAGATTTAAAAAACTCCGAATTATGGTTGGTAGGAGATCTTGATAAAAATTTAGCTTCGAAAGTTGTAAAACTAAAAAAAAATAATTTTTTTATAAATACAGTGAATGAATTTGATCTTCCCAATTATTACAATAAAGCATCTGTCTTTTGCCTCCCAACATTAGAGGAAGGTGCTCCAGCAGTAATTTCTCAAGCAATGGCTTGTGGTCTTCCAATAATTGCTACAAAAAATTGTCAGGCACCAGATGTTTTAGATAATGGAAAAAACGGTTTTATAGTTGAAGAAAAAAATTCAAATGATATCAGAGAAAAAATCAATTATTTTTATAACCACCCTGATAAAATGTTACAAATGGGCAAAGCTGCAGCAAAATATGCAAATGAGAAACTTTCTTATGATGCAATGACAAAAAATATAACTGATTTTTTTGATAATTCCAAAAAAAGATGAAATTAACAAAAATATTAAACAATATTATTTTTAAGAACGCATCATCTCTAACATTTAATCAAGCACTTCAAGTATTAATTCAACTTTTTTTTATACCTATATATTTAACTTTTTGGGATCTAAATACCTACTCAGAATGGATAATAATTTCTGGGTTTACAACATTATTAGCAATTAGTGAATTTGGATTAGCTTCGTACGGATTAAATCTTACAGTAATACTAAGTAAAAAAAATAAAATTAATGAATGTAATGAAACTATTCAAAATATAATTTTTTTTTCTACTATATTTATTTCTTTCACAATTTTTTTAATTTTAATTTTAGATTTTTTTTTTAACTTTCAAAAAATATTTGAGATTTCAAGTATAGAAAACTCAAATTTCCAAATTATAATTTTAGCTATTTTCTTAAGATATTTAATTCAATCAAATATGAGTTTTATTAGTGGGCTTTATAGAGTTAATCATAAATTTCATATTTCAAATTATATAAAATCTATTTTTATTATTACCGAAATAATACTCATTTTTTTTGTTATATATAATGAAGGATCAATACTTGAAGTAAGTTTAATAAGTTTGTTTAATTATTTTTTTGCTCTTTGTGTAGTTATCATTTTAATTAAAAAAGAGTTAAAATGGTTAAAGATTATTAGCTTAAGAAATATTAATAAATCTTTTATAAAAAAAATTTTCTATCCATCATTATCTTTTATGACAGGAAACGTAAGTAAAGGCTTTATTGCTCAAATTACAATTATAATATTAAATTTTTTTTCAAGTGACGCTTTCATAATATTTTATAATTCTTTAAGACTAATAATTAATGGTGCTAGACAATTTATTAATATTATCTCATCTGCATATTACCCAGAAATTACAATTTTATATGGTCAAAAAAAATTTACACAAATATCTCAACAACTCTATTCAATGATAAAATATAATCTTTACTTATCCTTTTCTATTTTAATACTTTTAATTTTTTTTATTAAAGAACCATTTTTAATATGGACTAAATATGCGGTAGATTGGGATTTCTACTTTTTTTTATTTTTCATATTTTCGAATTTTATTGAATGGATAAGTATTCCAATCTTAACATTACCATATGCAATTAATAAAGCAGAATTGTTGAATAAACCATTTATTTATATAACTTTTTTATATCCAGTCTTGATTTTACTAACTATGCCCGTAATAAATAATTATTCAATCCCGGCTGCTTTATTTTTGATTAATTCTTATTTAGTTTTTCAAAGTCTAATTAGAGTAAAATCTATTAATAAAACATTTTTATAAAATTATGACATTTATTTTTATTTTTTCTGGTTTAATTCTTTTTTTTATTAATAAAAAAAAATTAGAAAAAAATGTTTATATCTATCTAATCTTATTTCCCTTTTTTGGTCTAATTGCTAATAATTTGGAACCATTAAGTTCTTCAAGAATAACATCAATATTTTATGATTTTGTATTTATAATTCCAATATACTTATGTCTTTTCAATAAAAAACTTGATCATGGATTTTTTGGAATGATGGATACAAATTTAAAATTTAGTTTTTCTTTTTTAATTATAATTATATTGTTACAATTTCTTAATCCCTATAATTCACTTTCTTTTTTAGGAAGATTAGTTGGGTTAAAAGTCTGGCTTTTTTATTTTTTTATGATTCCTGTTGGATTTTATTATATTAAAGATAAAAACCAACTAATAGACATTTGTAAATTACTATCAAAAATATCAATAATTCCTATTTTCCTTGCAATAATACAATTTTTTTTAGTTTTCCAAATTGGATTTTACGAAACAATGAATTTATTTTATACACCAGAGATAGCAAAAGCAGTAACACAAAACTTTACAAAATTCTCAATAGCTTCAAACATTGAGTTAGTTAGAATACCATCAACTTTTTCATTTCCAGCTCAATTTTCAAATTATTTACTTTTTTCTTTTGTGCCAACTTTAACTTGTTTAAATTACGCAAAAGATTTCAAAGAAAAAATTTTTTATACTTCGTTATTTATTTTAATTATTATTGCTTCTATTGCATCAGGTGTGAGAGGAATGTACATCTACATTCCAATTTTTTTTATTTATTATTTAATTGTTAGCCGACAAATAGATAAATTAATTTTATATGGTACACTATTTACAATTTTATGTATTTTGATATTCAATTTCAAATTTGCAAATATTGATTTACTACTTTTAGACATAAAAAGATTAACTAATATTTATGCATCAAGTGCTTTCACAGATGGTTTAAGTTATTTTTTTAATAATTTTTTTGGAAATGGTGTTGGTACAGCTACTTATCAAACAGTAAATATTACAGGTTTACAAGTGCAAGTAGGACCTAATTTTAATGAAGGTTATTTTTTTAAAGTAGTTACAGAATTAGGTTTTTTAGGTCTTATTGCTGTGATCTTACTTTATACAAACATAATTAAAACGTTATTTATCTGTATCAATTTTGAAAGCAACAAAACATTAAAAATTTTAATATCAAGTTTTTTAGCATTTTACATTTTAATGATCACAATTAATATCAAATCAATGCATATAGATTTATTTCCAGTAAACATATTAATTTTTTTATTTTTAGGTATGATTTTAAAGATAAATCAAATAAATCACGGAAGTCGTATCCTATAGATATATTGTAAATGGTATAATAATATATTTATATTTGAAATTTAATATGAGAAAAATTTTACTAATCAATTTTATTATTTTCATATAAATTCCAAAGGTAAATCTTTGCTATTAGAATTATTTGATTGATCTAATGAAATTGGATATTTTTTATCTTCATCTTTTAATTTTGAATTGAATTCTTTAGGAGAAAAAGTAATTTCTAAACATTGCGGAAAACCACTTGGACTAATATAACCCCAGTTATTCACATGTATGTGTACTATCTGTAGTTCAAAATTTTCAACAAAATTTATTATTTTATCTAAATTTAAATCACAATCATGGAATTCAATTACAAGGCCACTAATACGAGATGAATGTTTAATTAGTTGACTCAATATTCTATACTCAGAGCCTTCTATATCAATTTTAAAAAATAAATTTTCTGAGGAATTTTCATTAATAATTGAATCTATGTCAGATGAATTTATTTCGTGGTTTAGAAAAAATGTTCCTTTTGGAATGATATTTTTTTTTATATGTTTTCTTTTTTTTCCATCAAAAAAAAATCTATATCCAAGATACTGAAAGAATTTTATAAATTTTCCATGTGCAATATGTTTTAGGAAAAATTTATAATTAACAGATTCATCAAAGCAAACAACTTCCACATTTGTTTTATTAAAAAAATCTTTCTCAAACGAATAATCATCATTCAAACCAAAAGAATAAAGTTTATCACTAGAATTAAGTGATTTTTGTGGGATTAGATATCCACCATCATTATTTTTTCCTAGTCTAATTAACTCTGTTTCAAATTTTGGTTTTAATATTAGCGGTAAAATATATTTATCCATAAAATTATTTTTTTCTAACAATAATTAATAATTCATGATGTTCTAAATTTGCACAATATTTTGAATTTTGTTTTTCAAAAACTTTTTTAATATTGCTATTACTTTCAATTAAATTTTGATGATACGGAGATGAGCTTATATAATATTCAAAATCTTTAAAAAGATTTTCATAAAATATTTCATCTAAAAAATTAGGATGTACATGACCCCATAGTTTATTCCAATTTTTATTATTTTTTTTATGTATCATTGATCCATTAGGTGTTATTGCAACAAAAAAACCACCTCTTTTTAATATTTTGAGAGCTAAACTTATAATTTTATTTATATTGGGGAGATGTTCTAAGACATGCGCACTAAAAAAAATATCAAATTGATCTTGTTCAAGAGTATTAAAATCATCAATAACGTTGATATTAAGTTTGGTCTTTGCAAAATTTGCTCTAATGTTTGATACTTCAAAAGCTTTAACATCGTATCCCCTTTTTTTTAATTGATAACTTCCATAACCCCACGAACAACCAAAATCAAATAGATTTAAATTTTTTTCATCGTATAAATTATCTAAAATATCTAAATATTTTTTATAACTTCTATCAGTTGTTTCAAAGTTAGTTTTTAAAAGTTCATTTAATCTTTCATCACTAGGTAAATTAGAAGTAAAACCTTGGCTGTATGATTTTTGGTAAAATTTATTACTTTCTTCTTCATTTAACGTAGGTGCTCTATACATTAGATAACAATTTTGACATCTTCGTAAAGTAGTTATAAGAAATTTTCTCTCTAAAACTTTGTTACTTGTATTATCACAATTAGGGCAATTAAATTTTTTTAATTTAAAAGAATTTAAAAACATTTGTCTCAAATAATGTAACTTATTAATTAATTCTTTATTCATCATTTAAATTTACTTTACTTAATATATTGTTCAACTAAAATGAAAAATTTGAATTCGTATAATGTAGGCAAAAATTAGATAAGATTTTTGTTATTAATATATGTAACTTTAATTAGAATTAAATATTTTTGAAACCTCTAAATTTATATCGATATTCTTTTTATTAATTTTGTTGTTTGGGTCCAGTACATTAACCTTGGTTGTTGTTTGTTGATTTTCAAATACATTTGTAACAATATTTGAATCTTGAATTACATCATTGACTGAATTAATCTTTTCTATCAAACTACTCCTTTGATTTTGAAATTTTTCAATTTCTTCTTTCATTATTTCAAATTTTTTTCTAGTCTCAAACAATTCATTGCTTATTCTCAAATTTTCATTTTGAAAAAATTCAATTTCTTTATTTGGTTGATCTTTATTTTTACTTTCATTTAGGCTATTATTAATATTATTTGTAATAGGTTCAAAGTTTTTAGAATCATCCTTTAGCGAGATTTTGTCTATTTTTTTATTTAGTAAATTTATTTGTTCAGATAAAGCAGCGTTTAATTTTGAGTTGTTAATTAAGATTTCCTCTTGCTTTAAGATCTTTTTTTTAAGATCATTTTGTTGCGTTATTAGATCAAAAAATTTGTTTATCACTTTCATTGTAATATTTATTGTTCGCTTTAATATATCTAATAGTATATTGCATGATCTATTAAAGACAGTACCTAAAATTACATCGAATTTACTTTGCTCAAAAACAATTATTTTTTCTTTGGACGCAATTCTTGAGTAAAATGCATCGATTCTAGTTTTTAATTCTTTTGAGCTTTCAGTCATAATACAACCTTAGGTTTTGTTTTATATGATTTGCTTAAATCTGTAAATATTTAGGAATAATTTTAATCACCTTTATACTTAAGTATCGCATAAAATGTCTTAATTATTATGTAAAAATCAAGCCAAATACTCCAATTATTTAAATACCATAAATCAAACTCCATCCTCCTTTTCATAGTTTCGGGGTTGGGTGTTGATCCTCTTAAACCATTAACTTGTGCCCATCCAGTTAAACCTGGATTGCATTTATGTCTCTTCAGAAAATTATCAAATAGTCTAGCATATTGTATATCATGCTCTACCATGTGGGGTCTTGGACCAACAATTGACATGTCTCCAAAAAAAACATTAAAAAATTGAGGCAATTCATCAATACTATACCTTCTAATTAATTTTCCAAATTTTAAAACTCTCTTATCTCCCTGATAAACTTGAACAGTTTTATCAAAATTTTCTTTTTTAAGAGTTCTTAATTTATAAATTTTAAATCTTCTGCCATCCCAACCTGTTCTATTTTGTGTAAATAATAAAGGAAAACCATCCTCAAAATAAATAAAAATTGATGCAATTAATAAGATTGGAGATGCTAAAAATAGAAAGATTAAAGAAAAAATTTTATCTAATAATACTTTAATAAATAGGTTAACTCCATGAAATCTTGATATTTCATAAAATTCAAAATCATATTTGTTAATTAGTAACTTTTTACCTTTTAAATTATATTTTTTATTTAATTTTATTATTAATATATCAACAGAGTATTTTATTATTTTTACAAGAGAGTTTTCTATTTTATGGTCTCCTTTATCTAAAAGCCATACCTGTCCTAAAGCATGATATTCTAAAATTGATCTGATATCTTCATCATTAGTAAAAATAGGTAATTTAATTTCACTTTTAATTAAGTTTAAATTATGTTTTTTTATATCTAAGATAATACAACATTTAAAAACATAAATTTTATCAAAATCATTATTTAAAATTTCTTTAATTTCATCATAATTACCTACAAGCATAATATTTTTTTGTATAATATTTTTTTGTATCAAATTTTCATAAAGCGAGTTAAAAAATAATTTAGCAGAACCAATCATTATAACTATAAAGATAATTAAATATAAAAAGATATTGTCTATAGGTAAATTTAATTTTAATGTAAAAATTATTATCAAGGATAATATCATCGATAAAGTCAAATTAATAAAATCTTCAGTGATAAATGAAATTAGATTTCTTTTATAAACATTATCTCTTTTATTTAATGAAATTAAAATTAAATAAAAAATACTTAAAAAAATAGAAAGGTGAAAAAGATTTGATTGTAAATAAATTTCATAGTCTGGTATTTCATATATTGAATTTTTTTCTAAAATTGAAAATATGTATACTGAAATATAAATCAAAATTGATTTGACTATATTGGTAAAAAGAATGAAAGCAGAATCATCATTTTGAAAAACTTTTTCAAGTTTAAACATTACTAATTTTTAGTGTAATAATATTGTGGGTTGTAACTATAATAATAGCTGTAATAACTATCTTTTGATACATCTAGATCATTAATTACTATCCCATCAATTTTAGCATTTACATTTTGTATTTTTTTAATTGAAGACATAAATGAAGAAGTTCTAGTTTCCTCAGATCTAATTACAAATAAATTGTAATCTGCTGCTTGGGCCAAAATTAATGTATCGGAAACAGGCTGAACTGGGGGAGAGTCAATTATAACATAATCATACTCTAATTTTAAAACATCAAAAAATTTTTTAACTTGTTCCTTATTTACGATATCTGACATATCAAACCTTTTTTCACCAGATGTAATAATATCTAGCTCAGTACCTGGAACTTTAAATATTACTTGATTAAGCTGGGCTGATCCTGAAATAATTTCTCCTAAGCCTAGAATTTCTTTATCAAATTGATAAAATCCATTCATTACTGAGGGCCTTCTAATATCTGCCTCTATAAATAGTACCTTACTTGACTTTTCTAGAGATAAAGCAAGGTTAAATGCAAATGTTGTTTTACCTTCAGATGGATTACTAGATGTTACAAGAAAACTTTTATTTTTTTGAAATTTTGATTCTATAGTTGCTCTTGATGATCTTATTGCTTCTGCAAAACTAGATGAGGGGTCTTCTATAAACATTTGCAAAATATGATACCCTCTTTTTAACAAGTCTACTCTTGGAAGAACACCAACTTGAGGAATATTTGATGACTCAATGGCTTCAGGACTTTTAATAACAGATGTATTCATTTCTCTGTAGTACAAGAGGCTAAAAATAGCTAACATAGATGTAATAAAAGCCATAATAGAATTTTTCATTGGATTAGGTGCAAATGGCTTTGAGGGTAAGTTTGGTGTTTCTATTATTTTAAGCTTAGAAACTTGAAGATTTTGAGCTTCATTAGTCTCTTTAACTCTCTGTAAAAAAGATTCATATAGTTTTTTACTACTTTCAACTTCTCTTGAAAATTGCAACATGCCAGACTCTTTTTCTTCAATTAGTCTGAGTTCGTCTGTTGCTTTTTGCATTTCTTCTTCTGACAATCTAATAAAATTATTTAAATTACTTAATTCAAAAGCTTTTTGTTCAATATTTTCATTTAAAATATCTTTTAACTGATTTGTAAGACTTACATTTAATTCATTTGCTTGCACAATTTTTGGATGTTTTTCTGTATAAATCAATAACAATGATTGAATGTTACTTTCGTTAGCATCTAAACTATTCTTAATATTACTGATTTGTTCAGCAGATCTTAAATCTTCTATAGCCATTAATGCATCTGTATCGCCATCTGCTACCTTTATTGATAGCAAGTCATTTTGTTGTTTTTGATAGCTGCTTTTTGCCTCAATAATTCTCTTCGAGATAGACTGAATTTCATTTATCTTTAATTCTTTTACGCTTCCGGTATCAACTAGATTATTTTCTCTCTTATAATCTGATAGTTTTTTTTGGGCTATATTCATTTGAGCTACTAAGTCATTCAATCTATCAGTGATTTTTTTATTCGCGTAATTTGTAATATTAATCTTACTGTCAATTTCATATCTTTGATAACTCTCAATTATACTTGCTAAAGCTAGTTGTGATATTTTTGGGTTAGTAGATACAAATGATAATTGTAAAACATCACTTCTAGGTAAATTTTTTACATTAAAACTATTTGACAGAACATTTTTTAAATAATCTTTATCAATATTTATCTTTTTTCTAAAAATTCTTTGAATAAAATTATCTTTATTCTGTGCATATAAATTTTTAAATTTTGTAATATTTTTTTTATCGTTTAAAATATATTCAAACACTTCATCACTTTTAAGAATAGCCATTTGATTATTAATTCTGTTTGTTAACGACTCCATAGAATACACTTCTTCTATATTAACTAAATTATTATCATCAGGCGCTATTACAATAGTTGCTGAGCTAAGATATTTTTTATCTTGATTAAGAAATAAAATAAACGTTAAACAAGAAATAATTAAACTTAAAAAAAATAGATGTTTAAAATTTTTTTTTGCAACTAAAAGTAAAAACCTTAAATCACCAATATCAAATATATTGAATAGAGAATTAAATCTTTCAAGCATAACTAATTAGTTTTTTATTTCTTTTACACAAAAATATCAATAATTAGTGATTTATGTTAAAAAAACCTATAAAAATATCAAATAATATCTCATGCTCTTTAACAGTTAAATGCTTTAATATAATATTTTAAAATATGATTTTTCTAAAAAAATTTAACTTTTTGATAATTTTAATATTTATTTTAAATAGCTGTGTAAGTCTGCCAGGAATAAATAAATCTCCAGATAAAAAAAAAGTAAATAAAAAAAAAGATATTGCACAATATACGATTGAGGATGTAGGAATTAATATTATTAATATAAATGAATTGTCTGAAGATGAAATCAATAATTATAATAAAAATAATATTCTGGAAATCGATAATACTGTAAATAATATTTCAGAAATTTATGATTATAGATATGAATATATCCTTGGACCTGCAGACTCAATAAGTTTAGACCTTACTGATACAGATGATTTAGATGGTAATTATTTAATTGATCAAGATGGAATGATAGATCTACCATTTATCGGCAAAGTAAAACTAGATAACTTAACTTTAAACGAAGCACAAAATATTTTAATGCAAGTAATACAGAGTTTTTATAAAAATCCTGATCTTCAAATGAATATTGAGGAATTTAATAGTAGTAAAGTTCATATTGTTGGAGCAGTTAGGAACCAGATAACTATTAATCTTGATCAAAAACCTATAAGATTAATCGAAGCAGCTATAAGAGCTAATTTTAATCCTAGTGCTGCTGATAAACTTTTTGGAACTAAAGGACTTTTAAGGAGAGATAACAAAGTATACAAGATTGATTTAACCAACTCTTTTAAAAGTACAGACGAAAAAGAAAACTTTTATTTAAAAAAAGATGATGTCATTTTTATTGATAGAAACTCTGATTCCATTCATGTATTTGGTGAAGTAACTAAACCAGGGGTCTACTTTCCTAATCTTGATTATTCATTAACTGAACTTATTTCAACTAGTGGTTTAAATCAACTTACTGCAAATGTAAAAAAGGTTTATGTAATACGTGAAAAATACCAAAAATTCCTAGAAGTAGATGTTTTTCAATTAGATATAAGAAATCCTGTAAACCTCATAGCAGGAAAAAAATTTCTACTTAAAGAACGAGATATAGTTTTTATTCCTCCTACAGAGATAGTTAAATGGAACAGAACTATAAGTCTTTTATTACCTCAAACTAACTTATTTAAATCATACCAACCAATTATAAATAATGGTCTTCAAACTTACAGAGAGCCTTAATTAGCTTTAACTAAATTATAATTTAAAGAATAGAAACAAACAAATAATAATTGTATTAAAGGGATATGCAAAGAAAAATCAAAAGCTAATATTGCTAATGAAAAAACTATAAGAGTAATATTTATAAGATTGTAAATTTTTAGATTAAATAAAAATTTTAATATAGATATAATTAATAAAACAAATCCAAAAATACCAAACTCACCAATAAATTCAATTATATCTGAGTGTGCATGATTAGCATAAAAATTATCAAGAACATTAAATTTTGTTTGAAACAAAGTCTCATAACTACCTGATCCATAACCAAAAAACATATAATCAAAAAATTGATTGAAACTAAACTTCATTATTGAAAATCTATTAAAATTATTTTCAACAGTTAAAATTGGTGTTAAATCCTCACCTAAGAAATAAAATCTTTCAAAAATTTTAGTATTACCGAAATAATACCCCATTATAACAATATCAAATAAAACAATTAATAAGATTATATATCTAAAAGATTTATCATTATTCTTAACGAAAAAAAAATCATTTAGTAAATAAAATATAATTGTGATCAAAAGTAAAAAATTACCAATTCTAGAAAAACTAGTTATTATTCCAATTGTAATAAATATTATAAATAATCTAATATAAATTTTTAAAAAAAAATTAATATTTTTTTTATTACGTTTTACAAAATTAAATTTTTTAAGTAATTCAACACTTGATATTAAACAAAAAAGTAGGAATATAGAAAAAACAGTTCTGTTTATAAAAAATCCAGTCGATGAGTCAAAATAACTTTTATTTTTAAAGAAAAAAAAATCTGGATTACCATTTAAAAGTAATAAAATTGCAAATAAAGATGAAACAAACCCCAAAAAAGATAAAAAAAGATACAATCTGCTTGTATGTCTTTCTGTATAAAAAATCATCTTAATAATGAATAAAAATATTATTAAAGTTAGAAAATTTAAAAATTGAAAGAATGAATTTCCTGGTGATAAACTTATGGGAGAGTATTTATTTTCAAAGTTAAGTTTTTCAAGAATATTATACTTCTCTAAAGAAAAAAATTTTAGAAAATCAACTGGGATTGGGATTAATTGAAATATTAGATAAAATAAAAATACAAAATAAAATACAATTGAAAATTTATTCCTTTCATAAAAAATATTTAAATGCGATCTATAATTTCTATCTTTGAGACAATATAAAAATAATAAACTAAATAAAGTAAAATTGATTTGTATTAGTATATTTGAATTACCTCCGTTAAAAACTGTATATAAAGAAAGTATAAAAAAAAATAAATATTGATGTTTCTTATTTTTTGAAATTTGCATATTTAATTAGGTGAAACATTTGTATCAAAAACTTCTTCAAAATCTTCTATAGATACAGCTTCACCATTTTCAATTTTGGTTTTAACAGTTTCTAGTACTGTATTAGTGTTTTTATTTTTCTCTATAATTTCAAGAGCTTTTTTGGGATTTTTTTCAAGAACTTTTACTATTACTTCTGTAATTTTCTTTTTACTTTCTTCGTTTTTGTTTGCGCTGTTAATTACTTTATCAGCAATAGTACCTTTACTATTTTCGATAATATTTGTTACCATTTCTAAATC
>Ga0181552_10001541_pt1 | contig 17465 bp, 18 predicted proteins | sample 011ome_18_FD_130583 | JGI IMG/M metagenome (GOLD analysis project Ga0181552, IMG submission 130583) | Coastal salt marsh microbial communities from the Groves Creek Marsh, Skidaway Island, Georgia - 011501BT metaG (megahit assembly) | ecosystem: Environmental > Aquatic > Marine > Intertidal...
AAGTCCATATCTTGCTGGTGCCCCCATTGAAAAACACTCCAAGTCAGAACGGAAAGAATTGGCAAAATTGATTATAATTGAGGGGTAATCATATTTTTTATTGAAAAAATCCTTGTAAGCACGAATCGCCTCTCCGTATGGCAAAGAGATAAACTTATTACAAATTCCACGGTCGATTAGCAGGTCTTTAAACTGAGGTTTGGCAACGAGGGTAATTTCAGCATCTGGTCGCCCTCTTTTTATTGCATCAATTAATGGAAAAGTCATGACCACATCACCTAACCAGTTTGGCATTCTGATCCAAAGTTTGGTCGTGCGAATTTCGGAATTAGGGAACTTCTCTCTTTTGTGCCTGTGCCTTAAATGAAAACGATAGTTTTGTTGAGTCTTCCATCTTTCGTGGGCCCACAACCACTCGGGTAGCCCATCTGAACGGCGAATCGTGTTTTCCAAAATCTCATGAGCTTTAAAGGGATAGTCGGCGGGTGCGCAAGTGAGTTCTTCAAGCTCCAATTTGGCTTTAAAGAAACCAACCCTTCTCGGGAAACAGAAAACAACTCTTGCATTGGAGGCTTTTCCTAATAATTCAGGCATCGTGGTGATGGAGGCGAAACGATTTAGGAAATAAGAATGGCATCCCTGAATCCCAGAATGTTGGTCAAATAATAATCCAAGCCAATTTCCTCTTTTTAAAAAATCTCGGGCACTCCAAAGTGCGGAATCTCTTGAAAAGACTTCGACTCCAACAGAGGTTCTTGAATTTATGATAAGTTGATCTAATTTAGGATTCCTGTTTGGTCTGTAAATTGCACCAAGTGATTTGCCTGCAAATGGCCTAAAATTAGGAGAAATCGCAAGGGTTTCAAAAAGGCAAACGTGCGGAATTAAAAAAATTACAGGTTTACCAGATGTTCTGAAATCAGCTAGGCTTGCTTCGCTTTTCTGATCAATCAGAAGAATACTTCTTTTTCTAAAAGCCGAGAAATATGGGTAGGATAAAGATAAAAGGCCCATTTCAATAAGTCTGGCAGCGGACTCTCGCCCCTTAAGGATTATCTTCTTACTACTCCAATCGGGAAATGCATATTTAAGGTTCGAAAAAATTATTCTTTTTCTTTTATTGGGGACGGTAACTAATAGAACTCCAAGCAAATTGGATAACTTCTCAAGAAAGGAATACGGAAGGACTGACAGAACAAGACCAATTACTTTTATCAAAAATACCATTACCACATTAAAATAAGTTCCCTTTTTACATTCGGTAGGCATTCTGATCAAATGCCATTTTAAATGCGTATTCTAATCATCAAGCCTTCTTCGCTAGGAGATGTTATCCATGCACTTCGAGTGGTTAACCAAATAGTTGATAATATTCCCTCGGTTTCCATAGACTGGGTAATAAAAGCTGAACTCGAACCCATTCTTTCGGCTAGTGGAATTACTCAAACAAATTTCCTTTATCAGAGGGGAAGGGGCATTCGATCTTACCTGACTCTTTTACAAAAAGTTAGGAAAAAGAAATATGACTTTGTAATGGATTTACAGGGTTTATTCAGGAGCGCGTTTTTAGCATTTTGTGCTCATTCCAACCATAAAATAGGCGTGGCAGATGGCAGGGAGTGTTCAACTTTTTTTTACAAGTCTGTCGGGGAGAGTTCCAGGAAAACAGAAATTCATGCGATTGATCGCCTAGTACCTTTCTTGTCTCAACTGAACATTCAAAATTGGAATCCCAAATTACCTACTGAATTCCCTAACTCACATTTATCCCCATCTACCTTAAAGCATATTGGAGAAAAAGAGTTTATCCTGTTATTCCCAGAGAGTCGAAGGCAGGAAAAAGTTTGGCCTCACTTTTTTAAACTTAGTCAATTGCTAAGCAAAACCTCGTCACTCAGTATTGTCATTGGTGGAAATAATAAAGATGAGCACTACCCAGAAGCAATTGACCTAAGAAATCGTCTTAACCTAATTGAACTCCCTGCCCTTATTAAACGGGCAAGTGTTGTGATCTCTAATGATAGTGCCCCATTACACATTGCCTCTTCGTTAAATAAACCGATCGTTGCTTTATTTGGGCCAACATCGGCTAACCGATACGGTCCATATCCCCTTAATTGTGAAAATAGTACCATTTTCACTGCCCAAGAAAAAAACCTGGATTTAATTTCGGTTGAACAAGTAGCCGAGGCAGTTGAATGTGCTTTCAATCAAAGGAAACATCAGGTCGAGTAGAGTTGATCCAAAATTTCTTTACCACTTTTTGCATTCGCAAACTTTTTCTCAACTAACTGATTCAACAGTTTTGGGATGAACTTAAAATAATTTTTTATATTAAGTTTGTAGTCCATTTTCCCTTTTTCTAATTCATGCAAATTGCTAACACAGAGAGATCTTTGGCTTTCTATCAATTGCTTGGAATGTCCCCCTTCTGAAATCTCAAAAACTCCCCAGAGATTTCCACCATCGCCAATCGGGGCACAAGAAATTGTTGAAAAACCAGCCTTTTCAAGAAGTAGAGGCAAGGTTTGATCGGTAAATGAAAAAAGATGTCCAGGGTGCCATTTGTGACTAAAAGCCATGTCAGGATACAGTATATTAGGGACCTCGATAACAAGCTTTCCTCCAGGTTTCAAAAATTGGCCTAGATGGGATAGGTCGCGAACTGGATTTTCTAAGTGCTCAAGAACATGAAACATGGTAATGAGATCAAATTTCTCCTCGGTCTTAAATTCGGAGAAAGGTGATTTAGTTACAGATAGGTTAAGTTCTGATTCACTATATTCGGCGTAAGGTAAATTTGCTTCAACTCCCTGTGCCCTGAAACTTCTTTGATTCAAAAGATAAACAAACTCACCACTGCTTGAACCAGCATCCAAACAATTAGCCTCATCTGGAAGGTATTGTGACAATCGAAAATGTCTTTCCATGGCGATCTTCCCAGCACGATAAACATGCTTGGGCTTCGGCCGGTGAACGCCTTTGTAAGATTTCCTGTATTCAGTTTTATAAAACTCTTCAGTATTCTCGAAGGGAACTGGATCTACATATATCAAGCCAGACTCGGAAGAGATAAGATTTCTCAAAGGCTTGCCATGTCGATCTGTTGAGCAAACTTCAATGGCGTCCGTAGCGCCTGAGATAGGGCAGGGGCGAGAAGCTTGCACCTTTTTAGAAGTGAGTGACATCTCTTCTTTATTCACCAAATTTTCTTTTCTAACAAGAATGATTTATCGCTCTGCATAAACTCGGTAATTTCAGTCCTGTAGATCTCCAATGACAGCCAATTTCCTTTCCAACGACTAAGGATAATGCTTTATAGGGTATTGCTATTATGATCGAAATTTCACATCTCAGAAAGGATATTGAAGAAGTACGCTCTGCGGTATCGCGGAAAAAATTTGAGTGCGACTTGGACGCAGTCATTCTGCTTGATCAAAAAAGAAGGGAAGCAATAGCTGAAGCTGAAAAGGCAAGAGCGGGGCAGAAAGCTACAAATAACGAAATGGCTCAACTGCCAAAAGGCTCTCCAGAGTTTTTAGCAAAGGTTGCCGAAATGAAGCTATTGGCCTCGAAGGTTAAGGAGCTTGAAGCTTTGGCCAAGAAAGCTGATGATGATTTCAAGGAGGTCTTCATGACCATCCCAAACCTTCCCCATCCATCAGTGCCAGACGGCAAGGGAGAAGTGGATAATCAAACTCTTTCCACCTGGGGAGAGGTGGATGGAGACTTCCCTCATTCCATTCCTCACTACGATATTCCATGGTTTGAACAAATGATTGATTTTCCCCGGGGTGTGAAAGTTACGGGTGCAGGCTTTCCATTTTACCTTGGAGAGATGTCACAGCTTGTTAGGGCCCTGATCAATTTCTTCTTGGAGGAGGCGGCGAGAAATGGATATGAGGAAGTACATTCCCCAATTGTAGTGAATGCCGCTAGTGCCACTGCAACTGGGCAATTACCAGACAAAGAAGGGCAGATGTACCTCGATCAAAATGAAGAGGTCTACTTGATACCGACTGCAGAGGTTCCGGTGACTAATTTTTACAGGGATGAAATTCTTCCCGCCGAGGAACTACCAGTGAAAAGATGTGCCTACACTCCTTGCTTCCGCAGGGAAGCAGGAAGTTGGGGAAAAGATGTTCGAGGTTTAAATCGATTACACCAATTTGATAAGGTTGAATTAGTAAAGTGGACTCACCCGCACGAAAGCTTTGAAGAACTCGAAAAACTTAGAACTGATGCCGAAGGGCTCCTTCAAAAACTCGGACTTCCTTACCGTGTGCTTTTAATCTGCTCTGGTGATATTGGATTTCCTCACTCCAAGCAATACGACTTAGAAGTGTGGGCAGCCGGGCAAAAGCGTTGGCTGGAAGTGTCGAGCTGTAGTAATTTTACCGATTTTCAGGCAAGGCGGGCAAATATCCGCTTTCGTGGAGAGGACGGAAAGCCCAAACCTGTGCACACGCTGAACGGTTCGGCTCTAGCTATCCCGCGTGTTCTTGCAGCCATATTAGAGAACAATCTTCAAGCGGATGGAACGGTAGTGGTTCCTAACTGCCTGCGAAAATGGTTCCCTAAAGAAACCATCGGAAGCTAGGTAGCAGAATGAATCAAGCGATGGGATTGCCTGATAATTTGACTGGGCAGGCCCACAAACTGCACAGACTTTTCCCCAAGGAAACATGGAATAAAGATGTTCTTAAGGCCTTAAATATTGAAAAACTAAACCTTATCGGAATTGCTTGCTCAGGTGGGATAGACAGCACGTTTACTTTGCTACAGCTCTACTCTGCATTCCCTGAGTATCATTCTAAATTCATTGTCTTACACTTCAACCATGACCTGCGAGGCAAAGATTCTGACCGGGATGAATTGTTTGTATCCTCACTTGCTAAAAATTTAGGATTACCATTTAAAGCTCAAAAAACGAAACGAAAGACTCGGAAAGCTGACGAAGATACACTACGAAGCGAGCGTTTGGATTTTTTGAAAGATATCCAGAAGAGAAAAAATTTTGATTTCATTATACAAGGCCACCATCTGAATGATGTAGCGGAAACTTTATTATGGCGTATCCCGAGAGGAGTCTCTGTGGATGGCTTGATAAGTCCAAAAGCGGTAAGTAAAGTAGGTGAAATTAATTTCCTCAGACCTTTTATCTCACTACCCAGAAAGTCCATACTGGAGGCTATGCAAGAATGCGGTTTGCCTTGGCGTGAAGATTCATCAAACAACAGCAGCAAATATCTACGAAATCGGATACGGAAAACGGTTTTACCGACCTGGGATAATGGGATCGATCGAGATCTCCTACAAGGGATTGCCACTACCAAAAATTTTCTAGCCGAAGATGCACATGCCTTGAAAATTTATGCAGAAAAAGCTTTCATGGATTGTGACTCCGAGCCGGGTCTGGATTTGAATCAATTTCTTGAGTTTCCGAATGCAATCCAAAGAAGGGTTTTGTCTCTTTGGCTACATAAGCAGGTATCTAATAATCAACTCAGCCCGTCTTTAAGTACAAAGGCTCACCAGTTAGTCCCTTGGATACAAGGAAAAAGTAATCATTTACACCAATTATCGGAACATTCTATGATGAGAATCAAGGATGGTTTTCTATTGATTGAACCCACCATAGAGACCTGTCCCTTCTCCCTACTAAAATTACCTACCAACTCAAAAATTTATCTACCTAAAGGGACCTTTTTGCATGCCGCTTATAGCAAATTAAATGAAGAACTCCTTTTGGGAATCAAAGAAAAAAGGATACAAACCGAAACGGATGCAATCCTTGATGCTTCGTTTGCCCCCAAAGGTGTTTTTATACGGACAAGAAAGGACGGAGACCGGTTTCATCCATTGGGTGCACCTGGTCATAAAAAAGTATCCGATTTGATGATCGATCGAAAATGGAATAATTCCCGGAAAGAAAGTACGCCCATTTTTTTAGATGAAGATGGTAAAATATTGTGGATACCTGGCTTTCCTCCTGCAGAATTCGCCAAGGTAACTGCAGGCACAACTAAGGTAATCCGTTTGACTTACAGAAATTCCGGCACATGATTTGAAGGTTGTGGAAAACAAAAAAAATGAAGATTCCAACGGGCAACCCAAAGGGTTTCACCCCAAAGTTTTATTAATCTGGCTAGCGGTTCTTGCCGCTATCATTGGACTGGTCATGGCACAATCTGGAGAGATTGCCCCAGGTCAGCTATCTATTGCTTCGATTGATGAGCTAATCACTGCTGCCAAGCAAGACAGGGTCGATAAAGCCATTATTCAAAGCGATCCTAAAGGCGGTGATGAGTGGTATGTCATACAAGGAAAGATACAAAATCCTGCATTCGAATTAGATGAGAATCAGTACAAAACCCTTCCTTTCGTAGTGAAAGGTAGAGTAACTGAATCCGAATACAAAGAACTCAGGGATTTATTAGGCAGCCGTTTTCGTGAAGAGCCCTCAAGCACGATCTGGACAGACTTATTATTTAGTCTACTCCCATTTCTATTAATTATCGGTTTACTCTACTTCTTGTTTGTGAGGCAGCTCCGTATGGCCGGAAAGGGTGCACTTAGCTTTGGAAAGAGCAAAGCCAAGCTTTTAACTCGTGAAAATGAGAAGATTGTCTTTAATGATGTAGCCGGTTGCGAGGAGGCCAAAGAGGAGGTGTCTGAAATTGTAGACTTTCTCAAAGACCCCAAACGCTTCAGGAAGATTGGTGGTAAAATACCCAAAGGCGTATTGATGGTGGGGCCTCCAGGTACTGGAAAAACCATGCTTGCTAAGGCAGTTGCTGGCGAAGCAGATGTTCCTTTTTTCAGCATCAGTGGTTCAGACTTTGTGGAAATGTTTGTTGGGGTAGGAGCTGCCCGCGTTCGTGATATGTTTGAGCAGGGACGCAAAAATGCTCCCTGCCTGATTTTTATTGATGAAATTGATGCCGTTGGGCGCCAACGTGGAGCGGGTCTAGGTGGCGGCAATGATGAGCGGGAGCAAACGCTCAACTCTTTATTAGTGGAGATGGATGGTTTTGATGGACATGAAGGTATCATTATCATCGCAGCGACAAACCGCCCTGATGTTTTAGACAACGCCCTTCTTCGACCAGGCCGATTTGACCGTCAAGTGGTTATTGACCTTCCTGATTTGGAGGGTCGAGAAGCCATTCTTAAAGTGCATGCCAAAAAGATTAAACTTTCTGAAGATGTTGAACTTAAAGCACTTGCCCGTGCAAGTGCTGGTTTTTCTGGGGCCGATCTTGCCAACCTCTTGAATGAAGGTGCATTGATTGCAGCCAGAAGGCGCAAAAAATTTGTTGAGCCCATTGACTTAGATGATGCTAGAGAAAAGATATCATTTGGCCGTGAAAGACGTCGCGTCATGGACGAGGAGGATAGAAAAATTATCGCCTACCACGAAGCTGGGCATGCTATTGTGCAAGCCAAGATTGATGATGGTCTACTTCCCATCCACAAGGTAACCATCATTCCCCGAGGCCAAAGTCTGGGAAGTACTATGTTTACTCCGAAGAAAGATATCTTGAATCATAGCAAGCGTAGGGTTCTTAATCAGGTTTGCTGTGCGATGGGAGGAAGAGCTGCTGAGGAAATTGAAATTGGTGATGTGACCAGTGGTGCTGCAGGAGACATTCGTATGGCCACCAACATTGCACGCAGCATGGTTTGCGATTGGGGCATGAGTGAACTTGGAATGATCTCGTTTGGTGATAAACAGGATCAGGTGTTCCTAGGCAAGGAACTTAGTAGAGCCCAAAATTACAGTGAGGAAACTGCACGCAAAATTGATTTTGCAATCAAAGAAATCATTGACCAGCAATATGATAGGGCAAAGCAACTTCTCTTAGATCATATTGATGCTCTCCATGCATCTGCCAATGCGTTACTTGAATATGAAACTATTGAAGGCAAACATATCCATGAAATTCTCGACCATGGTAAGATCATTTCGGAGATTACTAAATCTTCACCAGAAAATGATAGTAATTCCGAAACTGATGAAAAGGTTGATGACTCCAAAGAAGAATCTAGCGATAAAAAAGCCGAACCTCTTGAGCCCGGAACTGAAGCTATCGGAGCACCCGCTTGACAAACTTATCGCTTGAATTTATCAAATTATTTTTTTATCAATATAACTCATGAGTAGACATCCTAGCTTCAGCCCTCCTGGTGGGTTAACTAAAAAGAGAAATGTTTTGAAGCGTTTTGAGCGCGTTGAGTTACTTCGTAAACGCGGGCAGTGGAAGAGTGGAGACCGCGTTGTCTCTTTGGTAAAAACCAAACCAGAGGAATAGGTCAGTTACTATGGTGTGTATTTTTACACACCCAGTTTCTATATTCTTCGCTTGAGTTTACTTCCCAAAAAACCCATTGGGGTGTCTCATATGGGTGTATTTCAACAAAGCATTTGTATATTTTGCTTTGGTTAGTGCTTTTGAATTTAAGCGTGATTCTCCACTCAGTATCTTCTTCGATTTTGTTTCGCCATTCATAGATAGAACAAACGGGGCCATCAATTTGGCCACATGCAATCAACTTTTTATTCAACAAAAACTGTAGGATCTCTTTTGCCTTCTCTTCACTAGGCACCGTTGTCCATCCTATCATTAGTTGCATTTCACATTTATTCATTACAGAAATTCATTGCAATTTTGACAGAAATAAATACTTCTTAAACCTTTTAATCAATCCCATCTATCCCTTTTTTTTGTGAGAGACGAATACTTACTTGAAGCCCAATCTATCGTTGAAGATCCCAATGCCCTCATTAATTTGGTATCACGCCGTTCTAAGCAACTTAAACACGGTAGTAAGCCGTTGATCGAGTCACTTGAAAAACTAGAACCTGAAGATGTTGCTCTGCGTGAAATCATTGAAGGCAAGATAACCTTCCAAGCTTGGGACGAAAGCTTAGAGGACTAATCTTTCCCCAATCATATTTCTTGCTACTTATTGATAATCAGTAGCACGACCTCTAAAGTTCCACGCTCATGGCAGGCAAGAAAAAGTCAGTTGTTAACTTGCCATCATTCGCAAATTCTAAGGCTAGACATAAGTTCTTAATAGGAGAAAAATTTACTGCTGGTCTGGAATTAGTTGGTACGGAAGTAAAATCGATCCGCAATGGTAAAGCCCAGATTTCTGAAGCCTTTGCCCGATTTTCCAAGGATCAGTTATATTTATACAATGCCTATGTGGATGAGTACCCGTTTGGTAATGATAACAACCATGAGCCAACCAGACCCCGTAAGTTACTGCTGAACCGTAGGGAGCTGGATAGGCTAAAAGCGGCAGTTGAAGCTTCAGGCAAAACCATTGTTCCTTTGAAACTTTTTTTTAAGGGTGCCCTAATCAAATGTGAAATTGCCTTAGGAGCAGGAAAAAACCATAGAGATAAGAGACAGGATCTTAAGAAACGGGTGGCTCAAAGAGAAGCGGAACAAGCCATTAAGCATTCCTTAAAAAGATGATAGATATTATCCTCTTTCAGCCTGAAATCCCACAAAATACCGGAAATATTGGCAGGCTCTGTGCATTTATCGATGCCAGGCTTCACCTGATTCATCCACTTGGTTTCAAAATTAATGATAAGAACCTTCGCCGTGCCGGCATGGATTACTGGAAATCATTACAAGTGTTAGAATACGAGAATTGGGAAGAATTTATTATTTCCCCTCAGAAGCCAGGTAGAATTTTCCTTTTGAGTACTCACGCAACACAATCCATATGGGAAGCAAAATTTGAGAAAGGCGATGGTTTATTATTTGGCAATGAAGGCGGAGGTGCTCCCGCAAAAGTACACGAATGGGTCCATGGGAATCGATTGACCATTCCCAAATATGCAAAAGAACTAAGATCGCTTAATCTTGCAGTCTCAGTAGGAATTGCAGCATACGAAGCGATACGGCAAATTTCCTTATCGGACTAATCGTATTCCATTCTGTATTCAGAAGACTGGCCTGTGAATTCACAATCTCGAATGAAAATATGAGAAGACATCATATCTCCTTTGGATGATTTGTTCTAGCAGCACAATGAGCAATCCTATGCTAGTAACCGGCGAGCCATCTTCATTCGTCTACTGAATCGGTTTCTTTCAAATTGCCATCATCTCCGAAAAAGAACTATTGGTAAGAAATGAATTTCACCATCTTTGTACTTTTGCTGAGTGTTTTTAGTTTCACGCATTTTAACTATGCCAGGGATGATAACTCTTCTTATCCGGAAGGATTTATATCCTTGTTCAATGGAAAAAACTTAGATGGTTGGTGGGGACTCGGAACGGTTAATCCCGATTCATGGATCAATTTACCTGCAGATCAACTCGATCAAAAAAGAGAAAAAAGTCTTTTGGACATAAAAAAGCACTGGAAAGTAGAAAAGGGTGAACTTATAAACGACGGAAAAGGACTCTACCTTACAACCATTGAAAACTTTTCTGACTTTGAGTTGTTACTTGATTATAAAACAGTTCCGATGGCAGACAGTGGAATCTATTTACGGGGAGTCCCTCAAGTTCAAATTTGGGACACCACAGAGGCGGGTGGAAAATGGAAATATGGAGCTAAACTTGGGTCCGGTGGATTATGGAATAATGGGAAAGGGAATCCTGGACGGGATCCCTTAGTGCATGCAGATAAGCCATTTGGAGAATGGAACAACTTAAGGATTCGAATGGTTGGTGAAATCGTTTCGGTATGGCTGAATGAAAAGTTAGTCGTCGGCCAAGCAAAACTCCTCAATTACTGGGGTAAAATAAAAGGATCAAAAGCCCGAAAACCCTTGATCGCAAATGGCCCCATCCAGTTACAAACCCATGGCGGAGAAATCAGGTGGAAAAATATTTGTATAAAAAAACTATAAGTTTAAGACAGACTTCCTTGGTATCAAGCAGACATATTTGTTAAGCCTCTTAGGCATAATCATTCTTTTATTACATGATTTCGACAAAGTTGCGTAAGCGGAATTCAAGCTCGCCTTCATTTTTTGATGATATTGCAATCGCTTGCTCCAAAGAGCTTCTTGATATGGGAATTATTGCAGATGTCTTTCTCATTCCAGGAGGAGTAGGCATACGCTTTAACACTCAAACTCTTCCATTTTCTCTCCAGGAATTACTTCATCTTCCCGTTAGAGAATTTGATCTAACCAGACTCACTGAGTTTCCAGTTTCAGAAATTGAAGATTTCAATCTAACGGGCTTAATCCTACCTGATTTTTGTGAAATTCCATTCGAAGCTTTTAAAACTCTATCCATTAAGAAGCTTGGAGCCAGTGGTTCTCAAGCAACTGACTTTAAAAACTTGCAACACCTTGAACTAGAAGAGCTCGATCTTTCAAGAACGAATGTTGAGGAATTATCCTTTCTTTCCTCCATGCCATTAAGTCGCCTCAATCTCGCAACTACTTCAATTTCTAATCTAAAAAAAGTAAACTTAAAAGACCTGGAATGGTTAAATTTGGCGAATTCTAAAATTACCGATCTTTGTGGACTCGATGAAACTCCCCTCAAGGAACTCAATATCAATTCCACTCAGATTTCATCGCTTGCCCAGCTTAAGGATACGAGACTTGAAAAGCTCAATATGCGGGCTACTCGAGTAAACGATCTTACCCCATTGGTGGATTTACCTCTTCATACCCTTCACTTACCAGGTTCTCCAATAGAATCAATCAGTCCGCTGGCTTTCTGTCCCTTAAAAGAATTAAATATAGTTGGTCTTCCCCTAAAGAGTATAAATCCACTTGCAGATATGCAGTTGGATCGACTGATGATATCTCCTCTTGGTCTGAAAAAGCATGACTTCGAGCTACTGCATGGACTATCCGTTAAATTTTTGTGTGGTCCAGGAGATCCCATTCAACAAAAGCCGGAAACTTTTTTTGATAAGTATAAGAATTTAGTCGATGAAAATGATTGATTCCTTGAGTGCGATTACATTTCGAATAATAATAGTTTATGCCAAAAGATAAATTAATAGGCACGAAAGACTATTACGATGTTGTTGTCATAGGAAGTGGTCTTGGTGGGATGACCGGGGCAAACTGTCTTGCAAAACAAGGCCACTCCGTCCTGCTTCTTGAACACCATTACCAATTTGGTGGTTTGGCTACCTGGTTTAAGAGAGCAGGGGGGCATATTTTCGATATCTCATTACACGGGTTTCCAGTAGGCATGATCAAATCCTGTAGGCGTTATTGGACTAAGGAAATTGCCGATTCCATTGTTCAGTTAAAAAACATTAGGTTTGTTAATCCACAGTACGACCTAAGAACTACTTTTGATCGCCTCGACTTTACTCGGATTCTTGAAGAGAAATTTCAAATTGCCAGGGAACGAGTTGACGAGTTTTACGACCACCTTAAGAAAATGGATTACTTTGAAAAGGATGGTAGGACAATTGGGGACTTACTTGAGGAGTTTTTTCCCGGTCGCGATGATGTTAAGCGTCTTCTGCTTGAGCCCATTTCTTATGCAAACGGATCTTCTTTTATGGATCCAGCCATTGCTTATGGCATCGTATTTACCAATTTCATGAGGAAGGGGATCTACACATTTAAAGATGGTACGGATTCCCTGATAAGAAAAATGGTCAGTGAGTTACGTAGAAATGGGGCTGAACTTCGTCGCCAATGCTTGGTCGAAAAATTGATCACCCAAGAAAAAAACGGAAAGCAATGTGTCACTGGGGTGGTAGTGAATGGAAAAAAGATTCGTTGTGGTGCCGTTCTCTCAAATGCAAATCTGAAGAACACAATCGAACGAATGCTTGGATTGTCTAAGTTGCCCAAAAGATTTGCTGAAAATGCTAAGAATGTTCGCTTAAACAGTACCTCCTGTCAGGTCTATATTGGTTTAAAAAAGGGAGCGGTTATCCCTGAGTCGGTAGGTGATCTTATTTTTACTTCGGAATCACCAAAGTTTTCGACTGATGAACTTTCAGACTTTAATACAACCAGTCGTACATTCTCGATTTATTATCCAGACACCCGACCGCATCGAAAAGACCCTAGATACAGCATAGTTGCCTCCCTAAACGCAAAATGGAAAGACTGGGGAAAGCTATCTGAGGATGAGTATACGAGAGCCAAAAAAAGATTATGTGATGAGAGTGTAGAATCCCTAGAAAAAATACTTCCTGATATCAGGGATAAAATTGAACACATTGAGGCAGCGACTCCCAGAACCATTCAACATTACACCCAGCATGCAAATGGAGCCACTTTCGGAACCAAGTTTGAGGGTCTAGAAATTTCCAACAATTTACCCAAGCATGCACCGGGTCTATTTCATGCAGGTTCCGTTGGAATTATCATGTCTGGCTGGTTAGGAACCATTAATTATGGGGTGATCACGGCAAATAAGATAGATAGCTTTTTAAGAGATATTAAAAAAAACATAAATCCCACAGACAGTAAGGACACAACCTTTGCCGTTGCCTGAATGCCTTATATTCTCTAGCTCACTTCCCTAACAATGGAAGATATATACCGCCGAATTCCGCACCGACCTCCTTTTCTCTTTATAGATAAAATTATCGAGATCACCGATAGTGGTGCCCTTACATCTTTGACTATTCGTCCTGATTTTTCTTGTTTTGAGGGGCACTATCCGGGTAACCCTATTATGCCAGGTGTGCTTTTATGTGAAGCTGTTTTTCAATCCGGTGCGATCTTCCTAGCCGACCATCTAAAGTCTGAATCTTTAACTGATGAGTCTGTTACCCCGGTTCTTTCTAGAATTCGAGATGCCCGCTTTAAAAGAATGGTTAAACCAGGAGACGAGGTTGAAATACGGGTTACCTTGGGTGAAAAACTTGGCCAGTTTTTTACGATGACTGGGGAAGTTCGGAAAGAGGGCAAGACAGCACTTACCATCTCCTATGCATTGGCGATGGTGAAGGAAGATTCATCTAAGTGAGTTTTCTCGGGATAGAAAATAAAACTTTTTTGGTCGTTGGAGTTGCCAACCGTAAAAGTGTTGCCTGGTCTGTTGCCAAGTTGCTTGAGTCAGAAGGTGCAAATGTGCTCTATTGTGTACGCAATGAAAAACGCCGGAAGGAATTAGCAAAACTCATTGGACAAAATGAAAACATTTATACCTGTGATTTTGAAAAGGTTGAAGACTTGGATAATCTCCAACAAATTCTAACCTCCGATCCACTAAAACAACTTGATGGAATCTTACATTCTATTGCCTTTGCAAATTACGCTAAGGGCGTTCAACCCTTTCATGAAACAAATCGAGCAGATTTTTTACAGGCCACCCAAATTTCATCCTTCTCGCTTGTAGAACTTGCAAGAATTTGTAAACCAGCCCTCTCGCATAATGCTTCCGTAGTAACCATTGGGATTTCGTCCACTCAAGTTACTGCCGAGAATTATGGTTACATGGCTCCAATTAAAGCCTCCTTGGAAGCTTCGGTACGATATTTAGCAAAATCCTTTTCAAAAGATAGTGAAGTTCGTTTCAATTCTGTGAATGCGGGCCCCCTGAAAACAAGTGCGTCGGCAGGTATTCCAGGATATCTGGTTAACTATCTTTTTGCCGAGAAACTTACTTTCCGCAAGAAAGCTCTCCAGACCCAGGAAGTAGCCAATTTGGCAGCCTTTTTACTAAGTCCATCTTCTTCTGGTATAAATGGACAAGGAATTGTTATCGATGCCGGGATGGGAATGAATTATTTCGACCAGGAAATTGTTCAAAAATCCATGCGAATTGATTCATGAGTCTTTCCAATGTGGTTATAGAGGGAATGGCCTACTCCCTTCCCCAAAAAATCTATACTTCGGCTGATATTGAAAATCAACTTTCTCCACTTTATGAGAAATTAAATCTACCACTCGGAAGATTGGCTCTCATGACGGGTATAGAGGAACGAAGACTATGGCCCAATGATTTCAAACCATCTGAAGCATCCTCAGAAGCAGGGATTAAGCTTCTAAAATCAGGAATAAAGGGAAACGAAGTCGATTTACTTGTTCACTGTGCTGTTTGTCGTGACCGATTAGAGCCAGCCACTGCATCCTATGTTCACCGAAGAATGGAATTAGGAGGAAGCACTCAAATCCTAGATATTTCTAACGCCTGCTTAGGCTTTCTAAATGCATTGGTTTTGGTGGGATCTATGATTGAAACTGGTCAAATTAGGCGAGCCATTCTCGTATCCGGCGAAAATGGAGCTCCGCTGGTTCAAAAAACCATTCAATTATTAAACGAAAATTCACAAACCCGAAAATCAATCAAACCATTCTTTGCCAATCTAACAATTGGAGCTGGGGCAGTTGCCTGGTCAATTGCTCACCGTGATTCAGTTTTAAAAGAATGTCCAACCCTTGGTTACTGGACTACTGAAACGGATACTTCGCACAATGAACTTTGTGAAGGTGACACTTCGGGTGATGAACTCATTATGCAAACAGATTCCGAAGAGCTTTTGCATGCTGGTATATCAGTTGCTGAAAGAGCTTGGGCAAAATTCCTTCATGTCAATGATTGGACCCCTGAAATACCCGAGCTTGTCATTACACATCAAGTGGGAAAGGCACACTCGAAGGCTGTGTTTGAAGCTCTTTCGATTAATCCATCCATTTCCTATTCAAGTTTTGAAAAGCTCGGTAATTGTGGATCTGTTTCATTGCCTATAACCTACACCCTCGCCTGTGAGGCCAATCCGCAAAATCTACTACGCAAAACCGCCTTACTTGGAATTGGCAGCGGGCTTTCCAGCTTAATGCTTTCTATCAACCCTTGAAAACTCCATCTCCCTTGCTGGATTCCTATCCGTTTCAACCTAAAAAATTCAAGCTTTCTACTGGGCATGTGCTCAGTTATCTCGATGAGGGAAACAAAGAGTTTCCTGTCACCCTTTTTCTTCATGGAAATCCAACTTGGTCCTTTTATTACCGAAAAGCAATTCGCTCATGGAAAGAACACAGCCGATGCATTGCACCAGACCATATCGGATGTGGACTGTCACAAAAACCTTCCTCTAAAAATTTTTCCTATAATTTGGAAAGTCATGCCAAGAATATTTTAGAACTAGCAGATTACTTAGAGTTGAAAACCTTCAACCTCGTGGTCCACGATTGGGGAGGGGCCATAGGGATGACCGCTTTTGCTAAGCAGGCTGAAAGAATAAGTAAGATAGTTTTATTAAATACTGCTGCCTTTCCGTCCCGAGATGTCCCCAAACGAATACTTTTTTGCAGATTGCCAATCATAGGGGAATGTTTTGTCCGTGGACTGAATGGATTTGCTGCTCCAGCAATATGGATGGCATCAGCCAAAGGAATGACAGACGAAGCAAAGAAAGGCATGCTTTATCCCTACCATGACTGGAGAAGTCGTGTAGCTATCTGGAAATTTGTTCGAGATATTCCTTTCGAAAAAAACCATCCGTCCCGGAGCACATTACAAAACACTGCCAAACTTTTGCATAATTTCTCGAAAACCGAAAGTATGGCATGTTGGGGAATGAAAGACTTTTGCTTTCATCCTGGTTATCTTGAAAAATGGGAAAATATTTGGCCAAACTTAAAAACTTATCGTTTTCCTGACTCTGGTCATTACATCCTGGAAGATTCATTTGAAGAAGTAAGATCAAAAGTGGAGCCCTTTTTATTTGATAACAGATAAAAGTATCTGGAGTTCAGTGGTTTGCTTTTATTATAAAATCATAGGATCTTAGCCGAACTAATGAAAAGAAGATCACCTTTAAAAAACAGGTCTGAAAGATCCGGTAATTTGATATCGATTGCTCCATACGACAATACTTCACAAGCATATTCCAAAGACCAAACCCAGCGTCCTCAAACTGGATTTGGCTTATATCTAACAGTCGCTGTTTTAGTATTCCTTGTGATTTTGTTTGGAGGGATATATGAACTTGTTACTGAATCATGGAGTCGACTGAAGTAGAAAAACAGCTCAAGGTTCAATCAGGCTCACCTTCAGAAATCAAAAGGTTTATTGATCATTTATCTCTCGAACGCAGATTATCGACCCATACTCTAAGGAATTACCAAGGTGCCTTGGTGAAATTTTTAAATTGGTTACCCCGAGGTACAAGCAAGACTGACCTTTACAAAGTAGACAAAGATATTGCCCGTTCCTATCTCATCGAAGCGCAAGGCTCATTATCTAGAAAGACATTGGCCAATCAAATTTCTGCTCTTCGTTCTTTCTACAATTTTAGTCAGAAAAGAAAGAAGATTGAATATAACCCATTCAAGAACCTATCTCTTCCAAAGCCAGAAAAAAAACTGCCTGAATTTTTATCTGAAAAAGAAGCTAAAGATTTGATGAATGCCCCGTCACTCGTTCACCAAGAGGCAAAATATGCTGATTTTCTAACTTTAAGAGATAATATAATTCTTGAACTTATGTATGGGTCGGGTCTTCGGGTGAGTGAGGTTATCTCCCTAAACTACGAGCATATTGA
>Ga0181552_10001550_pt1 | contig 17428 bp, 13 predicted proteins | sample 011ome_18_FD_130583 | JGI IMG/M metagenome (GOLD analysis project Ga0181552, IMG submission 130583) | Coastal salt marsh microbial communities from the Groves Creek Marsh, Skidaway Island, Georgia - 011501BT metaG (megahit assembly) | ecosystem: Environmental > Aquatic > Marine > Intertidal...
GAAAAGCCTTTTCGCGCTATACAGCTGCTGAAATGGATTCATCAGTTCGGGGTCACCGACTTCGATGAGATGACCAACATCAGCAAGGACCTGCGCGCGCGCCTGAAAGAAACCGCGGAAGTCAGGCCGCCCAGGGTCAAGCAGCGTTTCGATGCCGCCGACGGCTGTTTCAAGTGGGTTGTCGAGGTGGAAAGCGGCAGCAGCGTGGAAACGGTTTTCATACCCGAAGCCGGACGCGGCACCTTGTGTATTTCATCCCAGGCCGGCTGCAGCCTGGACTGCGCCTTCTGCGCCACCGGCAAACAGGGCTTCAACAGTGACCTGACCACCGCCGAAATCATTGGCCAGTTGTGGCTGGCCAAGCGCGAACTGGATGCCTTTGGCACCAAGAAACCGCGGAGGGTGACCAACGTGGTCATGATGGGCATGGGCGAACCGCTGCTCAATTTCGACAATGTCCTGTATGCCATCAGCCTGATGATGGAAGACAACTGCTACGGGCTGTCCAAGCGCCGTGTCACCATCAGTACCTCCGGTGTGGTACCGGCACTGGATCGCCTGCGTGAATACACCGACGCATCCCTGGCCATTTCGCTGCATGCGCCCAATGATGAGTTGCGTAGCCAGATCGTGCCCATCAATCGCAAGTACCCCATCAAGGAACTGCTGCGCAGTACCAACGCCTACCTTGAAGCGTTACCGGACAGCCGCGTGGCTACGATTGAATATATCCTGATTGCCGGCGTGAATGATCATCGCCAGCATGCCCGTGAACTCGCTGAGCTGCTGCGCGACACTCCCTGCAAGATCAACCTGATTCCGTTCAACCCGTTTACCGGCTCCGAGTTCCGCCGTTCCAGCAGCTCGGCGGTCTCCACATTCCAGAAAATTCTGCGCGATGCTGGCTATACGACAACCATCCGGACCACCCGTGGCGACGATATCGGGGCGGCCTGTGGGCAGCTGATCGGGCAGGTGGATGACCAGACCCGGCGCAGTGCCCGGTATCTGGCCAAAATGCAGCAGAGCGGGGAACAAAGCACCCCGGTGCAACATCTAAAGATTCAGTAAAATAAGGTAAAATAAGCAAATTTTTCGGGCAGATTGCCCGCTAATGCGTATTTGGACAGTTTTCGACCAGTAAATGAGGCAAGCAACGCAGTGAATATACGCAATATCGTGCTTATGGCTACGTGCATCCTGTGCCTGCTGACTGCCTGTACCACCGAAACCATCAATCCCGTCTTCAACGTGGAAACCGATGACGAGGCTGCTCTGGAAAACTACCTGAAGCTTGCGGTTGGGTACCTGGAAGAAAACGACCTGGCCAATGCCAAGCGCCACCTGCGTAATGCCGCCGAAATCGATGCCAACAACAGCGAGATGTTCGCCACGTGGGGGCTGATTTACGCCAGGGAAGGGGAGCCGGAACTGGCTGATGACAATTTCCGCCGAGCGCTCCGGGTGGATAATGACAATTCCAAGGCCCGCAACAATTATGCTGCTTTTCTCTTTGCCCAGGGCGATTTTGAAGCCGCCTACGAGCATCTGGCCCAGGTCGTGGCTGATACCGAGTACCCGCAGCGTTCGCAGGCTTTCGAAAACATGGGCATCGCGGCACTGCGGCTCAATCGCCCGGATAATGCTGAAAAGGCTTTCATGCGGGCCATGCAGCTCAATGCCAACCAACTGCGCTCAGCGCTGGAACTGGCGGCCATCAACCTCAGTCGCAATGATGTTCTCCAGGCCCGTGCCTACTGGCGCAACTATCTCACCCTGATGCAGTTTTACCGTGTGGGCCACAGCGCCCGCAGCCTGCTCATCGGGGCCCGCCTGGAACAGGCCTTACAGAATCAGGCAAATGCCCTGCAGTATGGTGAACTGCTTCGCACCAATTATGCTGACAGTACCGAATACACGTTGTTTCAACAGGAATTTGAATGAACGACAGTGAGTTCCAGGATAATCCGGCAGAAGCAGCGGCAACGCCCGCCGTTTCCGACTGGCCGTCTCCTGGTCAAAAACTGAAAAAACACCGTGAGGAACTGGGCCTGAGTCATAACCGTGTGGCCGATGCGCTGCACATGACCGCGCATTACGTGAAGGCGCTGGAAACTGACCAGTACGACAAGCTGCCGGGCAAAACTTTCGTCAAGGGTTACTTCCGGGCTTATGCCAAACTTCTGGATGTGGATGTCGAGGAAGTCATGACCTGCTACGAGCGGTACGTGTCGGCCTTGGAGGAATCCGAGGAAACCGAAGCCAAAGTGATTCGTGCCAAAAAAGCCTACGACCAGAATATGCGCTGGATGATCTGTGCAGCACTCATCATCGTCATGGTCATTGGTGTGAGCTGGTGGTACTCCAGCCACAAGAGCTCTTCAGCGACGATGGCCGCTTCACCACCTGCCAATGTGGCGCGGGCCGAAACTGCAGCCAGCCCGGTCGCCCCCCTTGAGGAGCCTGTTCAGAAAGCCGCCGAGTTGGCAACAGATCAGGCCGGCCTAGTTGAACGTGCCGCCACCGCACCCGAGGGGGATAGCGAAGATAGTCTGGATGCTGCCGGGGTTGTTGCTGCCAGCGCTGCACAGGCTGCAGGCACGGATCTGGCTGTGGCCATGACAGAGAATGACTTAGAGGCACCGGTATCGGCGCCTGATGCTATTGAGGCATCCCCCGTTACGGTCGCTGCTGATGCCATGGCGGAAGACGTGACAACGCCAGGGCTGACCCCGGCAGGTTTGCCCGATGACACCATTGTCGAGCTGGCAGACAGTCGCCAGGTGAATCTGGAAAGTGAGGGTAATGACCTGCTCCAGGTACATTTCAGTGGAGCCAGCTGGATCGAAGTCGACAATGGTGAAAACACGCGCCTGTATAATGACATGCTCAGCAATGGTGACGACCTGACCATTCGTGGCATGGCGCCATTTAATGTCCTGGTCGGCGATGCCAACATGGTCGATATGACTTTCAATTCCCGCGCAGTGGACCTGACGTCCAGAATGCGCACTGACCACTCTGCCCGGATCATACTGGAGCCGGAAACCAACTAATGCGTACAGAATCCCCGATCAAACGCCGCAAATCACGCCAGATCATGGTGGGCAATGTGCCCGTGGGTGGCGATGCACCCATTGCGGTCCAGAGCATGACCAATACTGACACCTGCGATGTGGACGCCACGCTGGCCCAGATTGCCGACCTGGAAAAAGTCGGCGCCGACATCGTGCGCGTCTCCGTGCCGACGATGGATGCCGCGGAAGCCTTCCGGAAAATTCGTGAGCGTACCCGTGTGCCGCTGGTGGCGGATATTCACTTCGACTACCGCATTGCTCTCAAGGTGCTGGAATACGGCGTGGACTGCCTGCGCATCAATCCCGGTAATATCGGTCGTGAAGACCGCGTCAGGGCGGTCATTGAGTCCGCCCGCAGCAAGAGCGTTCCCATGCGCATCGGCGTCAATGCTGGTTCGCTGGGCAAGGAGCTGCTGCGCAAGTACAAGGAACCCAATGCCGATGCCATGGTGGAATCCGCCATGCGCCACATCGATATCCTGGATTCTTACGATTTCCAGGACTTCAAGGTCAGCCTGAAAGCCTCGGAGGTCTTCATGACTGTCGAGGCATACCGCAAGCTGGCACCACAGATTGAACAGCCCCTGCATCTGGGCATTACCGAGGCCGGCGGCCTGCGCAGCGGAACGGTCAAGTCCTCCGTGGGCCTGGGTCTGCTGCTGATGGACGGTATCGGAGACACGATCCGCATTTCCCTGGCCGCCAACCCGGTCGAGGAGATCAAGGTCGGTTTCGACATTCTGAAAAGCCTCGGGCTGCGCCGGAAAGGCGTCAACCTGGTGGCCTGTCCCAGTTGCTCTCGCCAGAACTTCGATGTCATTGCCACGGTAAACGAGCTGGAAGCACGCCTGGAAGATATCACCACACCGATTGATGTGTCGGTGGTCGGCTGCATCGTGAACGGCCCGGGCGAGGCCAAGGTGGCCGACATCGGCCTGACAGGGGCAACGCCGGTCAACATGTCCTATATCAATGGCGAAACCCACCACAAGATCAGCAATGAAAACCTGGTGGACGAACTTGAAGCCATGATCCGTCAAAAGGTCAGGGAAAAAGAGCAGGCACAGAACAACGAAAAGTCACAGGCATGACCCGGTATTGAAAAGACGCTGTCACCGTGGCCATTAGCCCCGTCAGTTCACGTTTTGACACTCCCGATCCGTAAATCCAGAAGAAAGGCAGAAAGCAGTTTTGGCTAAAATCCAGGCAATTCGCGGCATGAATGATGTGCTGCCGGACCAGACTCCCGCATGGCACTACCTTGAGAACACCATGCGCGACCTGCTGGCCGCCTACGCATACCGGGAAATCCGCTTCCCGATCGTGGAACAGACCCAGTTGTTCAAGCGCTCGATCGGTGAGGTCACCGATATCGTGGAAAAGGAAATGTATACCTTCGAGGATCGCAATGGCGACAGCCTGAGCCTGCGACCGGAAGGGACCGCTTGTTGTGTGCGATCCGCGGAACAGCATGGCCTGTTGTACAACCAGACGCAGAAGCTCTGGTACATGGGCCCCATGTACCGCCATGAGCGTCCCCAAAAAGGCCGCTATCGCCAGTTTTACCAGATGGGCGTGGAGGCTTTTGGGATGCCCGGCGTGGATATCGAGGCGGAAATCCTGCTGCTGTGCCATGACCTCTGGCAGCGTCTCGGCATTGCTGATGTCATCACCCTGGAGCTGAACAACCTGGGCACCAGCGAAGACCGCGCGCGCTATGGGGAGGCATTGCGTGAGTACCTGAAACAGCATGAAGGTGCTCTCGACGAGGACAGTCACCGGCGTCTGGACAAGAATGTATTACGCATACTGGATAGCAAGGTCCCGTCAACCCAGGCCCTGCTGGCTGACGCACCACGCATGCCGGATTTTATCTCCCAGGCCTCGGCTCAGGGCTTCAGCCAGTTGCTTGAGATGCTGACCCGTGCCGGCATCCACTATCAGGTCAATGAACGTCTCGTCCGTGGTCTGGACTATTACAATGGCCTGGTATTCGAATGGACCACGGATAAACTGGGTTCCCAGTCAGCCGTGTGCTCCGGTGGGCGCTATGATGGCCTGTCAAAACAGCTGGGCGGCACTGATACCCCGGGCGTGGGCTTTGCGCTTGGCATGGAGCGCATGATTCTGCTGCTGGAAGAACTGGCCCGCCTGCCGGCGGACATTGACAAGTCGGTCGACATTTATGTCGCGGTCATCGGGGAAGGCGTGCAGGAGCAGGCCATGCTGCTGGCGGCCGATTTGCGCCGTGAACTGCCGGGTATACGGGTTTTGACCCACTGCGGTGGCGGTAAATATAATAGCCAGCTCAAGAAAGCCTATGCCAGCGGTGCCCGGTGGGCCGTGATATTGGAAGGCAGCGAGGAGCTGGCAGAAATCAAGCTCAAGACCCTGGATGAAGACGGTGACGTGGCTACTCTGTCGCCCGCGGGCTTGTGTGAACATTTAAAAACCTGTTTGTCATCAAACAGGGTTGACCCATAACATTCAGCAGGCCGCCAGGTACTGCTGTTTTATTAACTGACTTTACAGATTGGAGAAATCTTTTGGCTAGTTACGGAAGTGATGAAGAACAATTAGAAGCCCTGAAAAACTGGTGGAATGAAAACGGTACCTCTCTGCTTATGGGTATTGCGCTCGTGCTCGTGGTGTTTTTTGGTAACCGCTGGTGGCAGGGCAATGTGAATGCCGAAAAAGAGGGTGCCTCGGAAATCTATGCCACCATGATGGAAACCATGGCCGTCAACCTGGACAACGCGGTCAGCGACGAGGACCTGGCGTCAATGCGTGACACTTACAGCCAGCTGCTAGGCGAGTTTCCCGACAGTATTTACGTGCGCTACGCCGCCCTGATGCTGGCCAGCGCCTATGTTGGCCGGGAAGAATATGACGCAGCGGCAGAACAACTGGGCTGGGTTCTGGATAACCAGGAGCTTGGCTTCATGCAGGAAGCCGAGCCTGAATTGTTCCTCAGCACACGCCTGAAACTGGCCCGCGTCAAGCTCGCCCAGGAGGAGCCGCAGGCAGCACTGGACCTGGTGTCTGCGGTTGAACCCGGTGGCCTGGCGGCCAGTTATGCGGAAGTGCAGGGGGATGCCTATGTCCAGCTTGGCCAGATTGAACTGGCCAGGTCAGCCTACGAACGTGCCCTGGCATTGCTGCCGGAGAACGCTGCCTTTATTGACCTGAAACTGAGCAGCCTTAGCAGCTGAACGAGTGCCCATCATGACTGTTCCACTGCGCCTGGCCTATCTTTTGACTGCAACCCTGTTATTGGCAGGGTGCGGCTGGAATCCGTTCAGTTTCCTGTCTGGTAACGATGACGTGGAAGCGCCTGCCGAACTGGTGGATTTCGATGAGGAAGTCGGTCTGCGCCGGCAGTGGAATATCAGCATCGGCAACGGGCAGGGCGACAAGTACAACCGTCTCAAGCCTGCCATTTCCAATGAGGTGGTGATCGCTGCCAGCAATAACGGCAACGTGGTGGCCGTCAACCGTGAGAACGGCAACCGGCTCTGGCGTACGCGCCTGGATTATGAAATCACCGGAGGGGTCGGTATCGGCGGCGGCCGAGTCTTTGTCGGTACAGAAAACTCCAGCGTCATTGCTCTGGACGAGGACACTGGTGAGGTGCTCTGGGAAACTCAGGTGACCAGCGAGGTCCTGTCGGCCCCGGCAGCAAACAATCGCTACGTGGTTGTCGAAGCCATTGACGGCAAGCTGACTGGACATGATGCTGCCACCGGTGAGCAGCTCTGGATTTATGAAAATACCGTACCGGCGCTGACCCTGCGTGGTACCAGTTCGCCGCTTATCATTGAAAATTTCATCCTGGCCGCCTTTAGCAACGGCACCGTGGTGTCACTGGCCCTGGATAATGGCACCCTCCGTTGGGAAGAACGTGTGGCGGTACCCACCGGTACCTCCGAAATCGACCGCATGGTGGATATTGATGGCGATCTGTTTGTCACTGACAACGGCCTGCTGCTGGTGCCGAGCTACCAGGGTTATCTGGCTGCCATAGACGTTGTTACCGGGCAAACGCGATGGCGCATCCAGGAATCCAGTGCCAATGGCGCCAGCTCCGGTTTTGGCAATATTTACATCGCTGATGAGCGTGGTCATGTCAAAGCCTATCGTGTCGGCGAGGATGACCTGGTCTGGAACAACGAGCAGCTCGACCTGCGTGATCTGACCGCGCCAAGCAGCTTTAACAACTATGTTGCCGTCGGCGATTTCGAGGGCTACCTGCACCTGTTGTCACAGGTGGATGGCCGTTTTGTCGGTCGTACCCGTGTGGACAGCGATGGCATTCGTGCGCCGATACAGTCCCGGGGCAACACGCTCTACGTTTTTGGCAACGGTGGCAACCTGTCAGCGTATACCGTGCAGTAACGGCGCCAAACCGGCATCGGCGCCTGCAGACATTACCCGTTACAATACCCCTCCCATCCATTAACCGAGTCTACAACCATGACCCCCGTCATCGCCCTGGTGGGCAGGCCCAATGTCGGCAAATCGACACTGTTTAACCGGCTGACCCGGTCCCGGGATGCGCTGGTGGCGGACTTCGCCGGCCTGACGCGTGATCGTCAGTATGGTGAGGGTGATCTTGGTGAGCGACCCTTCATCGTCATCGATACCGGCGGTATTACCGGCCTGGAAGAGGGCATCGACCTGCGCATGAGTGAACAATCCCTGCAGGCCATTGAAGAGGCTGATGTGACGTTGTTGCTGGTGGATGCCCGTGACGGCCTGATGCCAGGGGACCAGTTGCTGGTGGATTATCTCCGCAAGCAGGCAAAGCCATACTCCCTGGTGGTCAACAAGACCGACGGGCTGGACCCGGACGTGGCCATGGCGGATTTCCACCAGTTGGGGTGTGAGGCCAGTTATGCTATTGCTGCCAGCCATGGGCGTGGTGTCAACAAGATGCTGGCCGAGATACTGGCGCCTTTCCCGACTGAGGCCGAAGTCGAAGCCGGAGACGATGACAGCAGCGGTATCAAGATCGCGGTGGTTGGCCGTCCCAATGTCGGCAAGTCCACGCTCGTTAATCGCATGCTGGGCGAAGAGCGTGTGGTGGTATATGACCATCCCGGCACTACCCGGGACAGCGTCTACATTCCCTTTGAGCGTCGCGGCAGGCACTACACGCTGATTGATACTGCCGGTATTCGCAAGAAGGGTAAAACCAGCGAGGCTATCGAGAAATTTTCTGTCGTCAAATCCCTGCAGGCGATCAAGGATGCCAATGTCGTTGTGCTTCTAATCGATGCCCGCGAGGGTATCGTGGAGCAGGACCTGCATTTGCTCGGGTATGTCCTGGACGCCGGCCGGGCCCTAGTGATTGGCATCAACAAGTGGGATGGCATGGACGAATACGCCCGGGATGAGGTGAAGAGAGCCATTCAACGCCGGCTGGTATTTGTCGACTTCGCCAAAATCCACTTTATCTCAGCCAAACACGGCACCGGTGTGGGTGATCTGTATGGCTCTGTCGAAAAAGCCTATAGCGCAGCCAGTCGCAAGCTCAGTACCAACAAGTTGACGCAGCTGTTAGAACGCATTACTGCGCAACATGCCCCGCCGGTGATCAACAATCGCCGCATCAAGCTGCGTTATGCCCATCCCGGTGGCAGCAATCCGCCGCTGATCATCATCCATGGCAAGCAGACAGACAAGGTGCCTGTGCATTATTTACGCTACCTGGAGAAGAATTTTCGCAAGTACCTCGACCTGCAAGGCACGCCTGTGCGTATCGAACTGGTCAGTGATGACAATCCGTTCGTGAAAGGCGAAGAAGATAAGTCTGACCGCCAGATTGCCCGCAAGCGTCGCCTGCAGAAAAGCCGCGAATTTGCCGGTAAGGGCAAAAGTCCGCGCGGCAGGTAAATCACCCGCCAATCCATGTCACGTATCCTGATTCTCAAAACCGGTGAGACATTACCCGCCCTGTCAGCCACGCTGGGAGATTTTGAAGACTGGATTGTGACCGTTGCGGACAGGCCAGCAGAGGATTTCCGGACCGTATCTGTGCATCTTGGTGAAAGTCTGCCAGCGCACGCGGATGTGACCGGCATCATCGTCACCGGATCCCCAGCCATGGTGACGGACACCGATGCCTGGATCCGTGACAGTGAAGCTTTTTTGCGCCTGGCGGTTGAGCGTAATGTCCCGGTGCTGGGCGTTTGTTTCGGGCATCAGTTGCTGGCACAGGCGCTGGGTGGCCATGTCGACTACCATCCCCACGGCAGGGAAATCGGCACTACCGAGCTGACCCTGCACGCAAGCGCTGCTGATGATGCGCTGTTCAATGTATTGCCAGGCAGCTTTCCGGTGCATGCCACCCACATGCAATCGGTCATGAGGGTGCCTGAGCATGCAGTCATACTGGCCGGAAATGCCTTCGATCCCCATCACGGCGTGCGTTTTGCTGACCGGGCATGGGGGGTGCAGTTCCATCCCGAATTCGATGCCACCATCATGGCTGGCTATTTGACGGAACGCGCGGAGCAGGTGAATGCTGAAGGGCTGGATGCGCAGGCGTTACTGGCGCAGGTGAAGGAAACGCCGGAAGCCGCCGCCTTATTGCGCCGCTTTGCGTCATTGTGCAATCAAGAGAGTCACTGGGCGGTGTAGGTTTCCAGCAGGGTCTGCTGGGCGCTGCGCGGGTTGGCGTTACCCGGCGAACTTTGCTTGTAACGGCCATCAGACTGCAGCAGCCAGGACTGGGTGTTGTCTGACAGGTACACTTGCAAACCCTCCTTGAGCAATTTTTTCTTCATGCGCTTTTCCTCGATCGGAAAGCAGGTTTCCACGCGCCGGAAGAAGTTGCGATCCATCCAGTCACCACTGGACAGGAATATTTCGTAGTCGCCGTCATTGTGGAAATAGAAAATGCGGCTGTGTTCGAGAAAGCGGCCGACAATCGAGCGCACACTGATATTTTCCGAAACACCCTTGAAGCCCGGACGCAAACAGCAGATGCCGCGTACGATGAGGTCGATTTTCACTCCGGACTGGGAGGCGGAATACAGCGCCTGGATGATGCTGGGTTCCACCAGGGAATTCATCTTGGCAATAATGCGGGCCGGTTTGCCTTTCCGGGCGTTTTCCTGTTCCCGCAGGATCAGGTCGAGCATGCCTTTGTGGAAGGTAAATGGCGCCTGCAGGATTTTTTTGCGCTTGCCGGGTTTGCCCAGCGCGGTGAGCTGCTGGAAGACCTTGGCCACATCGTCTGTGATCGCCATGTCACTGGTCAGAAAGGAATAGTCGGTATACTGCCTTGCCGTGCCGGCATGGTAGTTGCCGGTACCCAGATGAACGTAGCGTTTCAAATAGCGGCCTTCCCGGCGAATGACCAGGCTCATCTTGGTATGCGTCTTGTGACCAACCACCCCATAGGAAACATGTGCCCCTGCCGACTGCAACTCGTTGGCCAGCTCTATATTTTCCTCTTCATCGAAACGCGCACGCAGTTCAATTACAACCGTGACCTCCTTGCCCTTGTTGGCTGCCTTGATCAGGGCATCCACGATGCTGGAGTCGTCTTCGGTCCGATACAGCGTTTGCTTGATGGCGAGTACATCGGGGTCCACGGCTGCCTGTCGAACGAAATCAACGACCGTGTTAAATGACTGGTAAGGGTGGTGTAGTAAGAGATCGCCTTTCTTGATGGCATCGAAAATATCGGGTGTCTTGAGCATGCGGGGATGCACACTGGGTGTGAATGTCGGATAACGCAGTTCGGGACGTTTGACGATGCTGGAGATGGCCATCAGGCGATTCAGGTTCACCGGTCCGTTGACCTGGTAAACATCGTTGCGTTGCAGGTTGAACTGGTGGGTCAGGTAATCGATCATTTCCTGTGGGCAGTTATCCGGTACTTCCAGGCGTACTGCCTCGGCAAACCGGCGTGATGGCAGCTTGCCTTCCAGGGCGCGCATCAGGTCTCCCACTTCTTCCTCACTGACCAGCAGATCCGAGTTACGCGTGATACGAAACTGGTAACAGCCGGTGACGGTCATGCCGGGAAACAGGTCGTTGGCATGGGCATGAATGATGGACGACAGGAAGACGAAATCGTAGTCGTGGGAAGAGCAGGAAGCCGGCAATTGGACCAGGCGGGGCAGTGCACGTGGCGCCTGCACGATGGCAATGCCGGAGTTGCGCCCGAAGGCGTCCTTGCCTTCCAGTGAAATGATGAAATTCAGGCTCTTGTTTAGTACTTGCGGAAACGGGTGGGCAGGGTCCAGGCCAACCGGACTCAGGATCGGCAACAGTTCCCGGTTGAAATAGCTCTTGATCCATTCCTGCTGTTTCTGGGTCCAGCTCTTGCGGTCGATACAGTGGATACCGGCCTTTTTCAGATCGGGCAGGACTTCCTCGTTGAGGACACGATACTGTTCATCGACGACTTCATGGGCCACATCACTGATGCGCTGGATCTGCTCGGAGGGTGATAACGCATCGGGGCCGCTCTGAATGGAGCCAAAAGCCACCTGTTGTTTCAGGCCGGCGACACGGATCTCGAAAAATTCATCCATGTTCGAACTCGCGATACAGAGAAAGAACAGGCGCTCCAGTAGCGGCGTGGACTTGTCCCTGGCCAGTGCGAGCACGCGGCGATTGAATTCCAGCAGGCTGAGTTCCCGGTTGATGTAATACTCCGGGCTGGAGAGATTGATATCCTTGCTGGCAGTCATTTTCGGTATTCCGGTGCCGTTGTTGCTTACTGCCTGATGATCAGCAGGTAGCCATCCTCTTCAATGGGGTCTTCCAGTTCCACCTCGATGAGTTCGGCGTCGTACAACTTCTTGCATTGCTTGGCCAGTTTCAGGAAAGGTGAGCGACCTGGATCGGCAATGATGATGGTGTCAACACCGTTCTTGAGGGCTTTCTTGATGAGTTTCAGGAGCGGGTCGATCAGTTCGTTCCAGAAACAGATGTCGCCGCCCAGGATCATGTCCTGTTCTGCCAGCAGACTGGCCTTGAGATTCTCGTAGCGGCTGACCTTGTTGGTCACTTTCGCCTTGTTGAGCTTGGCGTGCATGTCCAGATACGGAAAGACGTTTTTGTCGGCATCAACCGCGGTGACATTGGCCTTGAACTCCTTGTTGCAATGGATCGCCAAGATGCCCCAGCCGCAGCCGATTTCCATGATATTGGCTTTTTTCTTCGGCGGGTTTTCCAGCAGGTAATCGTGGATCAGGTAGCTGGAAAACCAGACCTTGTCGCCATGTATTTCCGGCGTGCTGGTGTCCTTCAGCAGTTTCTTGATGGCCTGGTGTTTTTTCTTGTAGATCTTGAGTCCGCGGACTTCCTTGATATGTTTTTCTGCTGTGCTCATAAGTCAACTGCCATGGTATAGAGTAAGTGTACAAAAACTGTATTAGGAATCTGTTAAGAGGAGGGCTGGCCGGACCGGGTAACCGGTTTTCAGGAAGGCTGCAGTCCGCCGGTGAATTCCTGCTTATTTTTCTTGTCCTGGCGGGGCGCGATTGGACCTGGCATCGCCAGCTTCAGTCTCCGCCGTGCCTCCGTTTTGCAGGGCAATGGATTGCGTCACGGTACTGACAAGTTCACCGTCAAAAAGCCGGGACCGAATTGTATCACCGGGTTTGATGCTTTGGTATGAGCGTACAACCTGTCCATTTGGGGTCTGTGTAATGGAATAGCCACGAGCGATGGTATTGAGCGGACTGACTGTGTGGAGGGTGTGACTGCTCTGGCCAAGTCGTGTTTTGCTTTTCTGCAGCCGTTGTGTCATGGCCTTGTGCAGACGTCGTGACAAATCCTGCTGGCGCTGTCCGCAGGCACTGACTGTGCGCAGTGGCGAGTTAGCCCGAATGCCCTGGTGCAAATGCCGCACATCACTGTGCATCTGGTCCAGACGGCTGCGCAGAGCCCGGCGCAGGCGCAGTTCCGTGTCGTCTAGGCGCTGGGCCTGTTCCTGTAATTTGCGGCCCGGGTGTTTGAGTTGACGCGTCAGAAACTGCAGGGACTGTCGCCGACGTGCAAGCAGGTCTCTGGCCAGCGTACTGAACTGGCGCCGGTAGCCGCCAAACCATTGCAGGTACTCCTGCTGGTCGGGGCTCAGGATTTCAGCCGCCGCGGTAGGTGTGGCGGCGCGGGCATCAGCCACGAAATCGGCAATGGTGAAGTCCACTTCATGTCCGACAGCGCTGACAATGGGCAATTCACTGGCGCGGATACAGCGGGCAAGGTTTTCAGCGTTGTAGCTCCACAGATCTTCCAGGGAACCGCCACCTCGACCAATCACCAGGACATCGAGGTCTTCCAGGCAACCCTCGCGGCGATTGGCCAGTTCGATCGCGGCGATGGTTTCCCGGGCTGCAGCCTCACCCTGAACCGTCACGGGTATGACCGTGATGGCAATGGCCGGAAAGCGGCGTCTGAGGGTACTGATAATATCGCGGATGGCGGCACCGGTTGGGGAGGTGATCACACCGATATGCCTGGGCAGGCGGGGCAGGGGGCGCTTGAGGCTGTCATCAAACAGGCCTTCGCGGTAGAGCTTTTCCTTCAGTGCCTCGAAAGCGCGGAGCAGGGCGCCGTCGCCGCGTTCCTCCATCTGCTCCAGGATCATCTGGAAATCGCCCCGGCCCTCATAGAGGCTGACCTTGCCCTTGACCAGCACCTGCATGCCATCGGTGGGCCGAAACCGGACGCGCATGTTGCGGTTGCGGAACATAGCGCAACGCACCTGGGCATTATTGTCTTTCAGGGTCAGGTACCAGTGCCCGGATGCCGGGGTGGCGATATTGGAGATTTCACCTTCCACCATGATGGCCGGGAAATTGCCTTCGAGTAAGTAGCGCGCCTCACGATTGAGATCGCTGACGCTGAGCACGATGTCGCTGGAGGAGGTGTCAAAGAGATCCATAGGCCAGCCATCATACCCTGAACACCAGCGGCCGCTAAGGGCATTTGGCAGAAGAATATGGATTTGGGCTACAATGGCCCCAATTAATATCGCTCATTATCCATGCCCTTCGGAGTTGCCATGCGCCAGGCCATTTTCCTTACATCGCTTACCCTGCTGGTCCAGTTGTTGCCCGTCACGGGCTTTGCCGCCAGTGCTGATAGCCGGGCCTGCAACCAACAGGGCCGTGAAATCGCCCTGCGTATCAGTGAGGAAGTCCGGGGTAGCCTGGATACGGCCGAGCGCAACAAAATCGCCGCCATTGCCGAGGAAGTCTGTCTCGATTTCGCCACGCCGGCCGTCCAGTCCAACCGGCCGGTCATCGGCCGCCCAGCGCCTGCCCAGCAGGCCAATGTCGCAGCGGCGGTAGTTGCGGCCCCGGAAACTAAAGTCGAGAGCGAATCGGATGAAGCGAACGACGCGGATGAGGAAGGGCTGTTAGGCAATATCCGCATCATTCCCGCGGAGGAAAGGGTGAGGCGCCCGGGCCTTAAGCGCAAGTAATCTGACCACTTTGGTGGCCCTTACGGGCGCTAAGCATTTACGTGAATTTCTCTGATGGAGTATAATGCGTTGATTTCCCGCAACGGGATATCAGGTACCCCGAACCATGCTGCGCATAGTTGAAGAAGCTCTCACATTTGACGACGTCCTCCTAGTTCCCGCCCATTCTCAGGTGTTGCCTAACCGGGTCGACCTGAAAACCAGTCTCACCAAGACCATCACCCTGAACATACCCCTGGTGTCATCCGCCATGGATACGGTGACCGAGTCCCGCCTGGCCATTGCCATGGCCCAGGAAGGTGGTATGGGCGTTATCCACAAGAGTATGAGTATCGAGAAGCAGGCCCGCGAAGTCCGCACCGTGAAGAAGTATGAAAGCGGCGTGGTCACCGATCCCATCTGCATCACTCCCGACACGACCGTGCGCAAGCTGCTGGAGCTGACCCAGGAACACCGTATTTCCGGGTTACCGGTGATCCGCAGCGAAGGCTCCCGGGATCTCGTCGGCATCGTCACCAGTCGTGATGTGCGATTCGAGAATGACCTGGAAGCCGCAGTGGAAAAAATCATGACGCCTAAAGAGCGTCTGGTCACCGTCAAGGAAGGTGCCGACCTGGATGACATCAAGGTGCTGATGCACAATCACCGCATCGAGAAAGTGCTGGTGGTCAATGACAGGTTTGAACTCAAGGGGCTGGTCACACTCAAGGACATTCGCAAGTCCGAGGATTTCCCCAATGCCTGCAAAGATGCCATGGGGCAACTGCGCGTTGGCGCAGCGGTGGGTGTAGGCGCCGAGACCGAGGAACGCGTCAAGGCGCTAGTCACTGCCGGTGTCGATGTCATCGTGGTCGATACTTCCCACGGGCACTCCCAGGATGTGCTCAATCGTGTCAGCCAGATCAAGAAAGCTTTTCCGAACCTGCAGTTGATCGGTGGCAATGTCGCCACGGCTGCCGGTGCCGAAGCTCTCGCAGAAGCCGGTGTGGATGCCGTCAAGGTGGGTATTGGTCCCGGCTCCATCTGTACCACCCGGATTGTAACTGGTGTTGGTGTGCCACAGATTACCGCCGTGGCCAACGTGAACCAGGTCCTGCGTGGGTCCGGTATCAGCATCATTTCCGATGGCGGTATACGCTTCTCTGGCGATATTGCCAAGGCTGTCGCGGCCGGCGCCAATGTTGTCATGATCGGCAGCCTGCTCGCTGGCACCGAGGAGGCTCCTGGTGAGGTCGAACTGTACCAGGGCCGTTCCTACAAGGCTTACCGGGGCATGGGCTCGCTGGGCGCCATGTCAGCAGCACACAGTTCAGCCGACCGTTATTTCCAGAACATCCAGGAAGGTGCCAGCAAGCTGGTACCGGAAGGTATCGAAGGACGTGTTCCTTACAAGGGGCCAATGTCTGCGATTATTTTCCAGCTCATCGGCGGTATCCGTTCCAGCATGGGCCTGACCGGGTGCGCGAACATGGAGGAAATGCGGACCAAGCCGGAGTTTGTGCGGATCACCGGTGCCGGTGTCAGTGAAAGTCATGTCCATGACGTGAGCATCACCAAGGAAGCACCGAACTATCGAGTGAGTTAAGGCCTCCATGGGTACCCGTCTTTTACCGGCGGTATCGAACCATAATCAAAGAGGCTGCTGTCGGCCTGTCCCCGGGCAGGCTGTTGTATTCATCTAACGGCCGGAAGACCGTATGTCGCAAAATATTCATGACCATCGGATCCTGATCCTGGATTTCGGTGCCCAGTACACTCAGCTCATTGCCCGCCGGGTTCGCGAAGCCGGTGTCTACTGTGAAATTCACCACTACAGCATGTCCGAGGAAGACTTCCTCGCCTTCAATGCCAGGGGGGTCATTTTCTCCGGTGGCCCCGAATCCACTACCGTCCTGGATTCGCCCCGGGCACCCGACTATATCCTGAATTGCGGTCTGCCGATTCTGGGCATCTGTTATGGCATGCAGACCATGGCATTGCAGATGGGAGGCAAGACCGAAAGTTCGAACAAGTCCGAGTTCGGCTACGCTGAAATTGAAATCACCAGCGGTAATCTTCTGCTGAGCGACCTTGAGCATTCCCGCGCCGAAGGTGACAAGTTCTACCACAGTGTCTGGATGAGCCATGGCGACAAGGTTGTGGTAGTGCCAGAAGGCTTTACGGTCATTGCTTCTACCGAGAGCGCGCCCATCGCGGCGATGATGGATGAGAGTCGCAAGATGTATGCGGTGCAGTTTCACCCGGAAGTGACCCATACCGACTCGGGCCAGGAAATCCTCAACCGTTTCGTACATGAAATCTGTCAGTGCGGCCGGCTGTGGACGCCGGCCAATATTATCGAGGATGCGGTGAGCACCATCCGCAATCAGGTTGGCAGTGACAAGGTGTTGCTGGGCTTGTCTGGCGGTGTGGATTCCTCCGTAGTGGCGGCACTGCTGCACAAGGCCATTGGCGACCAGCTCACGTGTGTGTTTGTCGATAACGGCCTGCTGCGCCTGCACGAAGGTGACCAGGTGATGGAAACCTTTGCCAGGAACATGGGGGTGAAGGTCATTCGCGCCGATGCCGAGGACATCTTCCTAGGCAAGCTGGCAGGCGTCGAGGACCCGGAAGCTAAGCGCAAGATCATCGGCAACACTTTCATCGAGGTATTTGATACCGAAGCCGCCAAACTGGGCGACGTCAACTGGCTGGCCCAGGGCACCATCTACCCGGACGTCATCGAGTCAGCGGCTTCCAAGCATGGTGTCGCGCATGTCATCAAATCCCACCACAATGTCGGCGGCCTGCCCGACGACATGAAGATGTCTCTTGTGGAGCCCCTGCGCGAACTGTTCAAGGACGAAGTGCGACGCATCGGTGTTGAACTTGGCCTGCCACGGGAAATGGTTTATCGCCA
>Ga0181552_10001551_pt1 | contig 17403 bp, 16 predicted proteins | sample 011ome_18_FD_130583 | JGI IMG/M metagenome (GOLD analysis project Ga0181552, IMG submission 130583) | Coastal salt marsh microbial communities from the Groves Creek Marsh, Skidaway Island, Georgia - 011501BT metaG (megahit assembly) | ecosystem: Environmental > Aquatic > Marine > Intertidal...
CGAGCGCAAAGGGATCCAGGAACCATTCCACAGGAGTTAGCCTTTCAGACCATCAGCAATGAGTTGGGCATCGGTCCGCATCATGTCAATGTAGGTGGCTGCCGCGGAGTCAGGAGCGCCCAAACTTCCGACGTAAAGGGGGATGATGGCGATGTTGGTGCCGGTTTCAGCGGCAACAGCCTCAGCAAGTGCGGCAGGCTCGGCAACGTTTGCAAAAATTGCTGGCACGCCCTCAGCATTGATTGTTTCCACCAATGCGGCAAGGTCTGCGGAACTTGCCTCGGCCAAAGTTGATCCGGAGGGAATCAAAGTGCCAGCAATTTCAAATCCGTAGGTGTCAGCCAAGTAACCAAGTGCGTCATGATCGGTAACCAAAATGCGTTGATCGACGGGCACTGATTCAAGTATTGCGCGCACCTCTGTTTCGGCCGCCGTGATTTCGCTGGCAGTTGTGTCTGCGCAGGTTGTGTAGTTTTCATCGCCTGTGACTTGGGTGAGTTCAGCACCAATAAGTTGTGCTGCGGTGGCCATGCGATTCATGTCAAACCAAAAGTGGGGGTCGAGATCACCGTGATCATCAGGTTCTTCCTCAACTTGCGCATGCATTCCGGCGCCGAATTCGATCGGGTCCAGTTGGGGTGCGACTTCAAAAATATTGGCCCCATCAGATTCAGCATTGCTAAATGAGTCATCCAACCCAGCTTCTAGTCCAAGACCGTTAGCAACAACGAGATCGGCTTTCACCATGCCTGCCACTTGATCAGAGGATGCCGAGAAATCATGGGGGTCGGTGCCAATGGGCATCAGCACCGTGACGCTCCCGCCACCGCATTCAACGATGTCACCGACGACGTCACCGAGCACAGAGGTCGTGACGACCACGTTGGCGCCTCCTGCGCTCGTAGTCGTGTCAGAGCTAATCGATGAGCCGCTGTCGCTCGAGCAACCGGATAGGAGCATCGCGCTAGCCGCGAATCCAAGAACGACCGAGGAGCGAGTTGTCGATTTCACGTTCGCAGATTATTCTTAATGAAAATGATTGTCAAGTTCGGTAGTACCTAAGATCAATTTAGAATTGTCCGGTGACCTTCAGGAAAGCAAGGCCAATCAGGGCCAGGACGATAACGAGTCGAAGAAATTGACGGCCTCGATTGAGCAGCGGCCAAGACAGGGCCAGCAGCCACCCCAAGAATGCGGCCACGAGTAGAAGGAAGAACGCGCCAAGCCAAGCAACGGGACCGGTCAGCACCAAACCAAGCAGTAATGAGGAACCTATGGCGACAACGAGAAGCCACCGAGGCATCGCGGTCATTTGGGCGATCAGGGGGAAACTCTTGCGCTCAAATGCTGCTCTGCGGGGGTTGGACGAGAACCTATTGGGTGGAGTGGGTTTTTTGGGTGGTGGGTTCCCTTGAGCTTGACCATGGAAATTCGGGCCCTTGGGTCCACGAACACCTGGATTCTTATTCTTTTTGTTGTCGCTGGACATGTGACCCCTGACCGCCGGTGTTCAATGCTGCGTTACGTTTATTGAGTGAGCACTGCTGACATTAACGTGCCGGATTTCATGTCCGAGAGTGCAACGCCCATTCTAGTAACAACCCAGCTGACCTCACTCGAGGTGAAGCCAGTTGATTTTCTCTCCCAACTCAGTGGACTTCTGGGGTTGTTGGAGTCGAACGCAGGGTGCGAATTCATTGATATTGGTCAATCGATGGACAGCGCGAGCAGGTTCGTCGTGATCAGTCGCTGGATCAGCGTGGGTCATTACCGCAAAGCCTTGAGTAATTTCGAGGTAAAGGCACAGGTGATCCCATTCCTTTCACGGCACGCACTCGAGAGAGCCGATGCCGAGTCATCAGTCACAACCGAAGTGGTGGTTCGCCTCACGGATGGCGGGCGTACGGATTACCAGACTTCATTGGCCACGGATGCCTTTACTTTTGAGCGTGGCAATCAATGAGTCGATTTGCCAATCTATTTGATGCAGGTATTGAACTGGCAGCTGTCCTGGACAGTGATGCGGATTTTGCAAAACTTTCAGGAGAAGTTGTCTTTGCGCCCATCTTGCCCAATGGCGTTCCCGTGCTCTTGGGCATAGAGAGCGCGCATGGTCGGTTGAATATCGCACCGATCGAAGTTATGCGGGATGAATCTGGCGTGGTGGTTTCGACCGAAGTTGATTCGTCGCAGTTTGACGGTAGGACCGTGATCGTTGTTGATGACGGCGTTGAAACTGGAACCGCGGCACTCAGTGTTGCCCGATGGCTGAAAAGTGTGGGAGCAGCGAAAATCGTGTTGGCCGTTCCGGTGTGTCCCAAGACGGCAGTGAATCAACTGCAATTTGTCTATGAACTGATTCTTACCGTGCAGGCTCCGCTCGGCGCTCGATCGCTTGCGTGGCATTTTGATGATTTCGACCTGATCTCGGTTGTAGAGGCTCAGGCACTGCTTGCGCAGCGTGAACTCCAAAGTCAGCAGGAATAAACGCACAGACCTCGGCGCAATAGACTGCCCGCATGGATCGTGTTGATGCAGTCGTAAACCTTGCCAAGCGCCGTGGATTTGTTTTTCCTTCATCAGAAATCTATGGAGGCACTCGCTCGGCATGGGATTACGGCCCCAATGGCGTGGAGCTCAAGGAAAATGTGCGCCGCCAATGGTGGCAGGCCATGGTCCGCCAGCGCGATGATGTCGTAGGCCTTGACTCGAGTGTGATCCTCGCCCCTCAAGTCTGGGAAGCATCTGGCCACGTCAACGCATTTGTTGACCCACTTACCGAGTGCAAGCATTGCCATAAGCGCTACCGCGCAGACCAACTGTTAGAGGCTTACGCAGAAAAACACGATGGCAAGGAACCTGCTGACGGACTTGCGGGACTCAACTGTGCCAATTGCGGCACCAAGGGCCAGTTCACCGAGCCGCGTGATTTCAATGGCATGTTGCGCACCTCAATTGGTGCTGTTGAAGACGCCGGTGCAGTTCACTACCTGCGTCCAGAGACCGCGCAGGGCATATTCGTCAACTACCTCAATGTGATGACAGCAGCACGCAAGAAGCCACCATTTGGTATCGGTCAAACAGGTAAGAGTTTTCGAAACGAAATCACGCCGGGCAATTTTATTTTCCGCACCCGCGAATTTGAGCAGATGGAAATGGAATTCTTTGTTAAACCGGGTAGTGATGAAGAATGGCATGACTACTGGCTTGAGCAGCGTTGGAATTGGTATGTTGATTTAGGTCTTAACCCTGAGAATATGCGCAGGTTTGAGCATCCGAAAGAAAAACTCAGTCATTATTCAAAGCGAACCGTTGATATTGAGTACCGCTTCAAGTTTGCAGGAAGTGAGTTTGCCGAGCTCGAAGGCGTTGCTAACCGCACTGACTTCGATCTTAAAACCCACTCGGAGCACTCGGGAACTGACCTGAGTTACTTCGATCAGGAAAGTGGGGAGCGATGGACGCCCTACGTCATTGAACCGGCCGCGGGTCTGACTCGCGCAGTCTTGGCATTCATGCTGGATGCCTACGACGAAGACGAAGCACCTAATTCCAAGGGTGGGGTGGACAAGCGCACGGTCCTTCGTTTTGATCCACGGCTCGCACCGGTGAAAGCCGCTGTTCTTCCGCTTTCGCGTAACGCTGATCTGACTCCCAAGGCCAAAGATCTTGCCCAGGATTTGCGCAAACGTTGGAATATTGACTTTGATGACGCAGGAGCGATCGGCCGGCGCTACCGCAGACAGGATGAAATTGGTACGCCCTACTGCATCACGGTGGACTTTGACACACTCGATGATCAAGCGGTGACCGTGCGCGATCGCGACACCATGGGACAGGAGCGCATCAGCCTTGACTCACTCACAGGTTGGCTAAGCGAGCGCCTTCCGCTCTGCTAAAAAGTTAGCGCCTGCACGATCACACGTCTGTCGTCTGCTTTGTCTCTGGTGGCTCATAGCCTTCTGACTCAATGCGTGCCGCATTTCGCGGAATCATGAAACTCAGCAGTAGTCCGAGAAACACGAACAGTCCGGCAACGACCGAGACAGATTTAATTGCTGTGACAAAGCCATCGGCTGCCCCCGCTTCGAGGACGTCACCATCGGGTTGCGCAGCCAAACCAGGAATTGCCTGCCCAGCGCTGTTAGCAACTGCGTCGCTCACCTGTTGGGCCTCAGCCGCAGGGATTCCGCGGTCTTCCAAGTGGCCCGCCGTTGATCCGAGGCCAATGAGAAGCGTTGTTCCAATGATCGCCGTGCCAATGGCGGCGCCAACCTGGCGCGCGGTGGATTGCACAGCACTTGCCTGACCTGAGTCGGACACGGGCACCTCGGAAAGGATGACGCCTGTGAGTTGGGCGGTGGCGAAACCAACACCCATGCCGTAGAGGAATAGCCATGGCGCCATGCCCCAACCCGTGATTTCCGTGGAGATGATGATCCCGAGGCCAATAATGCCGATGACCTCTAAAACCATACCGATTTGCAGGACTCGGACCGGTCCAAGTCGTTGTGACAGTGGCGCGCCCGCGCCGGATGCAACAAATGAACCAATGGCTAGGGCAAGCAGGATGAAACCGGTTTGAAGTGCGTCATAGCCTCGAGTTGCTTGTAGGAACAGGGGAATGGCAAAGAGCAAGCCAAATTCACCGAGGCTGACAACAAGCGCAACCGCATTACCGGCACCAAAACTTTTGATGCGGAAAAGGCGCAGGTCAAGAATGACGATTTTATTTGCTGTAATTCTTCTTTTCTCAATGATCAGCATGAGTATGAGAGCGACGATGCCAAAAATTCCGGAGACAAGAACAACTGAAATGGAATCTGATGGCCAAGTCCAATTACCTATTTTGAAATCAGCAATTGGTCTGATCCATCCGTAACGTTGTCCTTCAATAACCGCGAAGACAATACCGACCAAACCTAGGGTGATCATTAGAGTGCCGGGAATGTCGAAGCCCTTGCGGCCCAGAACATCGCGCGTTTCAGGGACAACAATCAACACGCCAATGATGACAATGACTCCAATGGGAACGTTGATGAGGAATGCCCAATGCCATGAGGCATAGGTGGTCAGCCAGCCCCCAACGAGTGGCCCCATGGCAGCCATGCCACCGATCGTTCCGCCCCAGACCGCAAATGCGACTGCGCGCGATTTGCCAACGAATACTGCGTTAATGACAGATAACGATGCGGGCAAAATCATTGCCCCACCGATTCCCTGTAGCGCTCGGGCACCGATCAGGGTGATGGATGTGTCAGAAGCTGCAACGAGTGCACTTGCGAGAGAAAAAATGATGACACCAATGACAAACAGCAGTTTGCGACCAAATCGGTCAGCCATGCGGCCAAAGAAGATGAGAAGGGATGCGAAGGTGAGGGAGTATGCGGCGTTGATCCACTCGGCATCGTTGGTTGTCAGGCCAAGGTCGGTGACCATGGTCGGGATTGCGACGTTCACGATCGTTGCATCGAGAATGATCATGGCAACACCGAGCGCGAGGAATACTAAGGCAACCCAACGACGCTTACCCTCGAGAATAACCGTGTGGAGCGGTGCCTCAGACATGTTTCTCCCTCATCCGGTCCCGATACGCCACATATTTTTCATGTGATGGGATCAGAGTCTGCCGTACGAGTTGATAAATCTAAAAAAGGACATGCGAAACTTGGCACATGTTGCGCATAGGAGAGCGGATTATCGATCCGCCCGTGGTGTTGGCCCCAATGGCCGGAATCACAAACCGCGCCTTTCGCAGGCTTTGTCGAGAGCAGGGTGCAGGGCTCTATGTGTCTGAGATGGTCACATCCCGTGCACTGATTGAGCGCAATGAAGCCACCATGGACCTTGTGACTTTTGCTGAGGATGAATCCCCTCGGTCAGTCCAACTCTACGGTGTGGATCCGCAAGTGATGGCGGAAGCAGTGAAAATGATTGTCAACGAAGACAGGGCTGATCACATCGACATGAACTTTGGCTGCCCCGTGCCCAAGGTGACACGTAAAGGTGGCGGCAGTGCTCTGCCATGGAAGCGCGACCTGTTCAAGGAGATAGTCGAGCGTTGCGTTGACGCAGCTAATGGCAAGGTCCCTGTGTCGGTCAAGATGCGCAAGGGGATCGATGACCGTCATCTGACCTATCTCGATGCGGGCGAGAGTGCTGCACGTGCAGGTGTTGCGTGGGTTGCCCTACATGGTCGCACTGCTGCGCAAATGTATGGCGGTCAAGCAGATTGGGATGCGATCGCCAAACTTAAGTCGCATCTGAATCAATTCAACACCCCAGTCCTTGGTAACGGTGATATCTGGACAGGGGCCGATGCTCTCGAAATGATAGCTCGAACGGGTGCTGATGGCGTGGTTGTTGGTCGAGGGTGTCTGGGTCGACCGTGGTTATTCGCCCAACTCGATGCGGCGTTTACAGGCGCACCTATTCCCATAGAGCCGCGTCTTGATGTCGTCCTGGCAACTTTGCGGCGCCATGCGGAACTCTTGGTTGAAGATTATGGTGAACACAAGGGATGCAGGGATATCAGGAAACACATGGCCTGGTATCTGAAAGGCTTTCGGGTGCAGCACACGGTGCGCCAGCCGTTGGGAACCGTCACGAGTCTTGCCGAGCTTGACTCCCTGTTGTCTCAGATCAACACCGACCAAGACTTCAACTCAGAGGTTGGCTCTGGACCCCGAGGTCGCACTTCAGGTGAGCGCAGACCTGCGTTGCCCGATGGCTGGTTGGAGACCTGCGAATTGACTTCAGCAGATCGTTCCAATATCTCAATGGCGGAGCTTTCTGTGAGTGGTGGCTAGTCGATTGTCGATTGAACCTGCATCACCCTGTTGGGAAGTGTCAGACTTTCAGCATGAAAGCCGTCAAGTTTGCATATTCATTTGCACAAGGCGATCGCAGCATGTCGGATCTATTGGGTGGAAAGGGTGCCAACCTCGCCGAAATGGTTAGTTTGGGCTTGCCTGTACCGCCCGGATTCACCATCACGACCCAGGCGTGTCAGGTCTATCTCGCAACCGGGAATGAGCCCGTTGAACTCAGAGATCAGGTAACACTGCTCCTACAAGAATTAGAGCACGACATGGGACGAGTACTCGGAGAATCGAGCGACCCGCTTCTTGTTTCGGTGCGCTCGGGAGGGAAATTCTCGATGCCCGGGATGATGGAAACGGTGCTCAATATCGGTTTGAATGATCGCAGTGTTCTGGGTTTGGCTCGGAGATCGCAGAATGAGCATTTCGCCTGGGATTCCTACCGCAGACTGCTGCAGATGTATGGAAAAACCGTATTAAATATTGAGGGCGATCCCTTTGAGGAACGCATTCATGTGGCCAAGGTGCGTGAAGGTGTTACCACCGATGTTCAATTGAGTGTCCAAGCAATGAAGCAAATAGTAGTGCAATTCAAAGACATCATCATGAGAGCCAGTGGACATGATTTCCCGCAGGACCCCCGCGAGCAACTTGATTCCGCAATCCGCGCTGTCTTTGATTCCTGGAACACGGAAAGGGCGCGTGTTTATCGGAGCAGGGAGCACATTCCGCACGATCTTGGCACAGCGGTCAATGTCCAGGCGATGGTCTTTGGTAACGCAGGAAAGGGAGACGGCGGATTGGGCTCAGGTTCAGGAGTTGCCTTCACTCGCGATCCAGCAACAGGTGAAAAAGGTGTCTATGGTGATTACCTACCCGATGCACAAGGAGAGGATGTCGTTTCAGGTGCTCGCAATGCTTTCCCATTAACCGATTTGCAACAGATCGATTCACATGCTTATAAAGAGCTTTTGGAGAACATGACCACATTAGAAAATCACTATCGCGATTTGTGTGACATTGAATTTACGGTAGAGCGTGGAAAGTTATGGATGCTGCAGACTCGAGTAGGTAAGCGTACGGCAGCTGCTGCATTCCGAATAGCAATTGCGTTGGTTGACGAGGGCTCTCTCTCTATGGACGAAGCACTGCTCCGTGTTTCGGGTGCACAACTTGCCCAACTGATGTTCCCCAAGTTTGAAGTGGAATGCCATGCCAATGTGTTAGCGCGGGGAACGGGGGCATCCCCCGGAGCCGCTGTCGGCCAAGTGGTCTTCACTTCTAATGCGGCTGTAGCCAGTGCTCGTAAGGGAGAAAGCGTGATCCTGGTTCGTAGGGAGACCACGCCGGAGGACCTTGCAGGAATGGTCGCAGCCACAGGCATCCTCACCAGTCGTGGAGGCAAGACATCGCATGCGGCAGTTGTCGCTCGTGGGATGGGAAAGACGGCAGTATGTGGGGTAGAAGAGCTTTTGGTTGATGTGAAAAATGGTCAGTTCACCACTGACTCTGGGCACATTGTTCGCGAGGGGGACGTGATATCTATTGACGGGAGCACAGGCGAGATATTTCTTGGTTCTGTCCCCGTAACAGACAGCCCCATTGTTCGACTTTTCGATGAAGGGCTTGAAGTTGCACTGTCCAATGTTGACTCAGAGACGGTTGAGTTGCTTCATTCGGTCAACCGGATCATGAAACATGCTGATGACCGACGACGAATGGAAGTTCGCGCCAACGCTGACAACGCTTCCGATGCTGCACGTGCGCGCCGCATGGGTGCGCAGGGAATCGGATTACTTCGCACAGAGCACATGTTTCTTGGCGATAGAAGGAAATTGATCGAAAACCTCATTGTGGCTCAGGAACAAGATGATCGTGAGCAAGCATTGGTGGCACTGCAGCCCCTACAGAAATCGGACTTCAAGGAAGTCTTGAGAGCAATGGATGGCCTACCTGTCACCATCAGGCTGATTGACCCGCCACTCCACGAATTCCTCCCAGATCGCACCGAGCTTGCGGTGGAAGTGGCACTGGGCAGAAATAAAGGAATCAATGTTGACGCGCAATCAGAGGTACTCGCTGCCGTGAATCGATTGAGCGAGCAGAATCCAATGCTTGGGCTTCGTGGAGTGCGATTGGGACTTGTCCTTCCTGGGCTTTTTGCCATGCAAGTACGTGCCATTGCTCAGGCCGCGTGCGAACTAGAACAGGAAGGCTTTTCACCACAGCCTGAAATTATGATTCCGCTAGTGGGTTCAATTAATGAGCTCACGACCGTCACGGTTGAAGTTAATAAAGTGATATCCCAAGTCACCGGAAGTTTCGAGTCCACATTGAAATTTCCGATCGGCTCCATGATCGAGTTGCCCCGTGCTGCTTTGACCGCTGGCGAACTGGCTACAAGTGCTGAGTTCTTCTCATTTGGCACCAATGATTTGACTCAAACGACATGGGGTTTCAGTCGAGATGATGTCGAGGCGGCATTCTTTTCGCCCTATCTGGACATGGGCATTTTCCCAGTCTCTCCATTCGAGTCCATTGATGTGCGTGGCGTTGGCGAGCTTGTGCGGATGGCGGTGAGTTCAGGACGACTAACACGCCCAGGAATTTTGTGCGGGGTGTGCGGTGAACATGGAGGTGATCCAGACTCCATTCATTTTTTTGACACAGTGGACTTGGATTATGTGTCCTGCTCTCCATTTCGCATACCTATTGCCCGCCTCGAATCGGGTCGCGCCACGGTCTTGGTAGGTCAATAGTCAAGAGACTATGCCAATCACAAGCGCACGCAATCTGCCTCACTCAGGACGGTGTCGTGCCGCTAGAAAGTGCCAGTCGCGTGTGACCATTAGGCAGTGTCTGTCACCGAGCCAACCCGAGAGGATGAATTCGTTGATCGATACTTCCGCATCGGTTCTGGCGGTGGCATATCAGTTGCACGAATCTTTACGCTCCTGCTCACAGTTGGAGTGAGTATCGCGCTTTTGGTGCCCATTGCCGCGGCTGCCCAAATTGTGCTGACCTCTCAAATCGACGATAGAACTAACACAGAGGTCATCGTCGTGATGGATCCCGCTGGAGCGTGGGGAAATCAGCGTGCAGCGAAAAATGAGCGTCTATTACATGCCGCGGAACTGTATGAAGCAGGCGTTGCTCCTGTGATCATGATTACTGGCCCTGAACGAGGATTTGAAAAATCCAAGACTGAACTAGAACGTCTTGGAGTTCCAGAGTCCGATGTAATTTCTCAACCAACGGGGACAGACACGATTGGCACACTTGCTGTGGTGGCCACGTTGCTTCATGATTTGAACTGGAGCTCAGCAACGATCGTGACGGACCCAGCGCATTCAGCGCGCTCACAGGTAACTGCAGGTAGATATGGCATCGACGCACACATGTCTCCAGCGATATTGGAAGGTGCGACGTCACTCACGTCTGAGTATGTAGCTCGGGAATCCATCGGACTGGTTCGCCACTACCTATACACCCAGTGGCAACTTCCCAAAATAGTTTCCTGAATTGAGGCTGGAGAAACTTGGGCTCATTCGCCAGCGATTGCGGTCTTAATTAGAGTTTCAGCGCCTAGCAGACCAAGACCAGAGCCATTCGACCATACCACTGACATGCGGATCCACCGCTGCTCTCCGGGATCAGCGGTCATTAGAAATTCTTTAAAACCCGTAGCGGCATTCAACGTTGCCTGCGATATATCCAGATCTTGGAAACCAGAGAGGGAACCAGTGGAAGATACTTCTAGACTGTATTCATCAACAAATTCGTCGATCTCCGCTCTCCAGACCACCGCAATTCCGCCAGAAGTAGGTTGCAAATTAAAAACAAAGTCGAGATAAGAAGCTGTGCTAGTCCCGCACCCGGAACTAGTTTTAACTGGACCCACCGTGACGGGTTCACTGTCGCCCTCGGCATTGGACACCAGGACTTCAATTGTGTATTCCGTATTAGCTGACAGGCCTGCAATTGTCATACCGGTATTGGACTGGACTCGTCCGCGTGCCGTATGTTCAACCACTTTGTCACCCGGTTGCACGGTTGCTGAGACGCTCGTGATCGGCGAATACCCCTGGGGTCCTGGGAAATCTATTGACATGTCAAGAGACTGACAACCCTTAGTGGTCACAGTTGCACTGGGTGAATCCGGAACGGTTGCGGTGTGCTCTGGTCCCGTGATAGCGATCCGCACCGTGGTGCCGACGGTTGCATCCGACGAATTTTCTTTTGTAATAAAGAACTGGTCTGACATGGCGTATCCATATCCATCATCGACCGCGGTGTATTTAATCTGCGGGATGCCGCTCACATTGGCCGCCCCGAAGGAGGCGTCAACCCAAACTGAGTTCAACAGAATCTGTAACTCAGAGGCGTGCATGAAATCACCAAGGGCTCGTTTTTGAAATGCATGACACGACTCGAGATTAATAATTAACTCTTCTCCCGGATCAAGCGTGTACTCGCCTGTTCCTACCTGACTGCAGTTAAGCGTCGTGCTGAGAGAACCTGATCTACTTCCTCCACTCAAAGCTCCCATGATGACCACCCCAGTCACAATGGCCAAGGCAATAACACTCAAAATGATCATGTTTCGGTTACGGCGGCTTGAACGTGCGGAACCAATAGGCGAATCGGGTCCTAAACCCATGTTTGCTGGTGTCTCCGACATGCTTAAACCCTTCGTGGAAAGTAGTAGTGCACATCAGGTTATCCCCGCACGAATCCCAGTACCACCGTGTTTCCACGGTACTTTTCTCAATCGAAACGCTTTTCAATCAGGCGAGAGGGTTAAAGCAATCCTGTGAAATCAGGGGTCAAGTAGGGTGACGGTCGTGAGAATCCCACCGGGCTACACCGAGATCGATTGTGCTCGGCCTGTTCAGGAGCCGGTCAAGGAAACGGTGCGGAGCCCATTTGCCCGCGACCGTGCGCGCGTGTTGCACTCTGCCGCACTTCGGAGATTGGCCGCGAAAACCCAGGTGCAGGTTGCAGGGGTTGCAGATTTTCCACGTACCCGACTCACCCACACACTCGAAGTTGCTCAAATTGCAAAGGAATTGGGAGATGCACTGGGGTGCAATGCCGATGTTGTTGAAGTTGCAGGTCTGGCACATGACCTGGGGCACCCACCATTTGGTCACAATGGTGAAGAAGAACTCAACAGACTGGCCGATCACATTGGTGGCTTTGAAGGCAATGCCCAGACGCTGAGAGTCGTTAGCAGACTGGAGGCCAAGGTGTTCACGCCAAGTGGTCAGTCCGCGGGTTTGAACTTAACTCGTGCATCACTGGATGCATCGTGCAAGTATCCATGGGGCCGCAAACCCGGAAACCCGAAATTTGGTTACTACGAAGATGACGCAGAAGTGTTCCATTGGCTGCGTGCAGGTGCGCAAGGGGAGCGAACCTGTTTAGAAGAGCAAGTCATGGACTGGTCAGATGACGTCGCCTACTCAGTTCACGATTTTGAGGACGCAATTCACGGTTCGCTCGTGACCGTTGAAGATTTCGATGACCCAGAAACGGTGAGGGACCTGTGCTCGATTGCTCACGAACGTTATAGCCCAGATACCAGTGTTGACCAACTCATGGAGGCATTCGCTCGACTCCGTGCATTGGATTATTGGCCAACATCATTTGATGGATCAATGCAAAGTATGGCCGAACTGAAGACTTTCACCAGCTATCTCATTGGACGGTTTTGTGTCACAGCGCAGATCGCAACTCAGTCTGAGTATGGCGATGGGCCACTTACGCGTTACTCGGCCAATTTGGTGGTGCCAGATGAAGTTCGGGATGAAGTCTCCGTGATGAAAGCCGTAGCGGTGAAGTGGGTGATGAATCGTCCAGGTGCTGATGCTCAATATGCGCACCAGCGACAAATTATTGCTGAGCTCGTGCAGGCGCTGTCGACAACTGATGGCAGTGACATCGAGCTGTGGTTGCGTCCCGCTTATGAATCAGCAACCACTGACGAGGAACGTTTCCGTGTTGTGATTGATCAGGTTGCGAGCTTGACGGATGTCAGCATTCTTGCGTGGCATGAAAAATATTGCAGTTGATTCATTGCGCGGTGCGCTTTTCATTGCACCATTGATTTAACTTTAAAAGTCAGCATGTCGATTTCCTCTGTCGTGTTAAAAACATGTGGTGAGACTCGAATGAGTGACTCAACGCCGTGAGCCTGGTAATCCACCTGAGAGTAGTCCGGAGTCCCCAGGGAGACATGAACTCCAGACTCTCTCAGCCCGGCGACTATTTCGCGGGGATTCATATTTTCACCCGTGAATGTAACGATCCCACTGAGTCTTGTGCCGCGATCTAGGGGTTTCACTCCCGGAACAGACTTAATTTGCTCGCGCGTGTAGGTAGCGAGTGTGTCGATTCGATCTTCGATCGCATTAATGCCAAGTGCGAGGGCATAATCCACGGCGGCACCTAACCCAAGTAGACCTGAGTAGGGCTTCTCCCAACTTTCGAATCGACGGGCACCGTTGCTCAATTCGTAGCCGGTTGACGTCCAAAGCCCCGAATGCAGGTCAATGGGGAATGGCTCCAGTTCGATCATTGCCCTATCCGAGCAATAGAGAAAACCGGTTCCGCGTGGACCACGCAAGTATTTGCGCCCGGTCGCCGAGATGAAGTCCGCGCCAATTACCTGTGCATCCACGGACATCTGACCCACTGATTGACAGGCATCAACTAGGTACCACGCGCGTGAACCCTTGCGTTTAAGAAGATCACCAATTCCTGTGACATCGTTTATCAATCCATTTTGACTCGGGCAATGATTAATGGCAACGACGGCTACCTGGTCATCGAGCATTGTCTCCAGAGCATCAAGATCCACGGTGCCTTCAGCATTGTCAGGAATGAATTCAAGGCTGGCACCCGTGCGGGTCGCAACCTGCATCATGGGCAGCACATTTGATGCGTACTCCGACGATGACACCAGCATTCGTGTATCAGTAGTAAATGATTCAGTGAATGCAATCGCACTGAATGCCCGGTCCCAGCCTTCGGTTGCCGATTGTGTCAGGGCAATGTTCTCGGGCTTCGAGTTGAGCAGGGTTGCGATAGAACGATAAACCATTTCGAATTCATGATTGCACTTTTGGAGTGCCTCGTAGCCACCTAGCATTTCCTCGAGTCTGAGGTGCTTGACCATGGTGTCGACCACGATTGCTGGAGGAAGTGCGCTGCCGGCGTTATTTAAATGGACAACACGTGAGCATCCCGGGGTGTCGACGCGAAGTTGATCAATGGTGGATAGATCACTAGATGAGGCGGGCAGGTTCATGGCTCAAGTGAACACCCCGTGGGTGCCACCAGGCGTCTTGACGCCCGAATCGATGCCAGCGGTGCGTGAATCAACCTCTGACGGATGCTCGACATAGACTGCCAGCGTGGCAGGCAGGATTCGAGACCAAGACATCGCTGAGGTGCGCGAGCGCGCCCGCATTGACGATGTCGTGCGCGAATATGTCAGCCTCAAACCTGCGGGCGGTGGCTCTCTCAAGGGCCTATGCCCTTTCCACGACGAACGCTCGCCCAGTTTTCATGTCACGCCCAGCAGGGGAATGTGGTACTGCTTCGGCTGTGGAGAAGGGGGTGATCTGCTGAGCTTCGTGCAAAAAATTGATCACCTTACTTTCACTGAAGCCGTGGAAAAATTGGCAGACAAGGCCGGTGTCACACTTCAATATGTAGATGGTGGCGCTGCTCCCAATAAACAACAGGGCCAACGCAAACGACTCGTTGAGGCGCATAAGAAAGCTGCCGATTTCTATCAAGCACAGTTGAGCAGTCCTGAGGCCGAAACCGGTCGGGCTTTCTTGACTGACCGTGGTTTTGATGGACAAGCTGCACAAACATTCAGTGTGGGCTACGCCCCCAAAGGTTGGGATGCACTCACCAGCCACCTCAAAGGTTTGGGCTTTACCGAACAGGAACTGCTCGCAGGTGGTTTGGTGAGCCAGGGAAACCGCGGAGTCTATGACCGATTTCGTGGCCGACTCGTGTGGCCCATCAAGGATCTCGGGGGAGATGTCATTGGTTTTGGTGCTCGCAAGTTGTACGACGATGACGAGGGACCGAAATATCTCAACACCCCAGAGACACCAATTTATAAAAAGAGTTCTGTTCTCTATGGCCTCGACCTTGCCCGCAAACAAGTGTCCAAAGAACAGCAAGCAGTAATCGTTGAGGGGTACACAGACGTCATGGCTGCCCACCTTGCGGGTGTGGGCACCGCGGTCGCCACCTGTGGTACTGCCTTCGGCACCGAACACATAAAAGTACTGCGCCGCCTCCTAATGGATGATGACCGCATGAAAGGCCAGGTGGTTTTCACCTTTGATGGGGATGCAGCTGGCCAGAAAGCCGCCCTTCGTGCATTCGAGGAAGACCAGCGGTTCGTGTCGCAAACATTTGTTGCCGTTGAAAAATCCGGACTTGACCCATGCGATCTGAGGTTGCAACATGGTGACGCAGCGGTCCAAGCGTTAATTGAAAATCGCGTTCCACTTTTTGAGTTTGCAATTAAATCCGTTCTGGCAACCTATGACCTCAACACATCTGAAGGTCGAATAGCAGCTCTCAAAGAGAGCGCACCAATCGTGAGCAAGATTCGCGACACCTCATTGCGCCCTGAATATGCGCGACGCCTTGCGGGATGGCTCGGAATGGATCCCGCGACGGTCAGCAAAGCAGTGACAGGGAAAAACTCTCAGCCCACCCGCACGACCAGAGCGCCCATTGGCGCGTCAGTCGAGCGTGAGGCATTGAAGGCAGCACTGCAATATCCGGCGGCAGTTAGTGAGTGGTATCAGAGCTTGGAGCCAACCGCATTCACCCATGAAAAGGCCGAGCAGGTTCACCAAGCAATAGTTGCAGCTGGCGGACCTTCTTCAGAGCTTGTCGACATGGCCTGGATCGATGTAGTCCTTGCCGCATGTCCTGACGATGATGTTCGCTCGACGGTGCGTGAACTCGCTGTCGAACCAATGCCCGCTGAAGCAGGTACTGATGAACGCTATGCAGTTGGGATGATTGCCCGCCTCTTGGAAATTGATTCATCAAAGCGCATCGATGAACTAAAAGGCCAACTCACCAGGGCCGAAGAAAACGGTGAATCCCCGGAAATAATGCAGCAGTTATTTGCGTTGGAGAGTTACAGACGAAGTCTGCGTGAAATTTCATTTGGCGAATCATCATGAGGTTGTCAAAAGAGGCAAAAACTTCAGCTGGGGAATTAAACATTCCTCGTGGAGAGCGCATCAGAGCTATCGGAATAGGCCCTAAGACGTATGAGCCGAGAGATGTTATAGCTACTGATCGAGGGATTTATTTTGCAACCGAGACTGGCTCAGCGCACATTAGATGGGACGAAATTGCCAAAGCTACGTGGGAACAACCCTGGCTAACCATTACCTCTGTGAAGGGTGAGCGAACAAAGCTCTACCTTGATTCCAGTGGAGAGATTCCCCCGGTAGTTCGAGATCGTGTCACTGCCAGCGTTCTTGTTCGCGAACGTGTCCCACTCGATATTGGTGGATCTGTCGTGTGCATTGGCAGGCGTGAGCCCTTGGGTGATGTGATTTCGTGGATATTGGAATTCGACAATCAGGAGGACTCCAAAGACCATCGAATCCGAGACAGTGCAGATCGGGCACTTGCTGAACTGCGGGCGACCCTCGGGGTCTAACCCGAAGATTGAGGCGCACGCCCTGTTGGTAAAGTTCGGCAGTCATTCCCCCATAGCTCAATTGGCAGAGCATTCGACTGTTAATCGAAGGGTTTCTGGTTCGAGTCCAGATGGGGGAGCGGTTTGTGAGGGGCCGGGAGAATTCCCGGCCCCTTTCACGTGCTCGTGAATCTTAAGGGTTTAGTTACTTACTCGCCTTGGTAAGCACGGTGACGAGCGCAGCTTGATCAACTCCAGCTTCAAGGTAGGTGGCCCGAATCTTGGTTTTGGATATCCACATTCCAACCAAGTAGCCGTCATTGTCAACGGCATGGAATTCGCCCGACTTGTAAAGCACACCTTGGAATGATTCAGGTTCGCTCCAGGTGCCATCCGCTGTCATCCAAGATTTCACGCCAGTGAGTGCGACTCCGTTTACTTGAGTAATGGTGTAGCGAACTGGACTTGACTTGTACACACCATTTTCGTATCCCGAATTTGTTCCAACCCACATACCGCTGATTCCGACATTCTTTTTGGCCGCGGGTGATTGTGCTTGAGCTACACCGACAGGCAGTAATAGGAGCAATACGGACAGGCTTGCAATGATTAATTTTTTAATGCAGCCACACTAGTTCAATGGCGTATCAATTGCCTGATAGTGCGCATGCGTGCGACGCGCACGACGATGGCGTTGGGACGTGGAGCCAGCGCCAAGGCCTTCGTTACTGCCACCATTCGTATTTGGAGTTGCATGTTTCAAGGCGGGTGACTCGGGAAGGAAAGGACTTTGGAGTCCCAGACCCCCTCTTTTTCATCACAGGAGCGGCACCTTTGATGCAAGGACGTAAATCGGATATTCGTCCTGACCGCGCTTGAGCACCG
>Ga0181552_10001553_pt1 | contig 17401 bp, 16 predicted proteins | sample 011ome_18_FD_130583 | JGI IMG/M metagenome (GOLD analysis project Ga0181552, IMG submission 130583) | Coastal salt marsh microbial communities from the Groves Creek Marsh, Skidaway Island, Georgia - 011501BT metaG (megahit assembly) | ecosystem: Environmental > Aquatic > Marine > Intertidal...
CAAGACAAGCAAACAAGACCAGCAAACTAGACCAGCAAGGACCAGCACCGATCCAGAGCGACAATTTGCTGATCCATGCGGCTGAAAGACACTGCAATTGGGGGTAGTGTCGTGGTTTCTGCGTAAGCAGAAATGCACAAATGCAGAAAATAGGTCCTGCGGAAACAGACAGACAGATATTGAGTCAGGCAGAAAGAGACAATGGTCTGCGCCAGGCAGACATGACTAGACTTAGTATGGGTTACTCCAATGATTGAAGACAGAAATCCTGTTGGTATTACAGAACTCGTCCTGCGTGACGCCCACCAGTCGCTGCTGGCGACCCGCCTGAGACTGGAAGACATGCTTCCGATCGCCGACAAGATCGACAAGGTCGGCTTCTGGTCTGTTGAATCCTGGGGCGGTGCCACGTTCGATGCCTGTATCCGTTACCTGGGCGAAGATCCCTGGTACCGCATCCGCGAACTGAAAAAAGCCATTCCCAATACCCGCCACCAGATGCTGTTCCGAGCCCAGAACATTCTCGGGTACCGCCACTATGCCGATGATGTGGTGGAAAAATTCTGTGAACGGGCCTATACCAACGGTGTCGATGTGTTCCGTATTTTCGATGCCATGAACGATCCGCGTAATTTCGAAACCGCGATCAAGGGTGTCAAGAAGGTGGGTGGTCACGCCCAGGGCGCACTGTCCTATACCGTGAGCCCGGTGCATACCCTGGACACCTGGTTGACCCTGGCCCAGCAGCTCAAGGACATGGGCGCCGACACCATCTGCATCAAGGACATGGCCGGACTGCTCAGGCCCTACGTCTGTCATGAACTGGTGAAGCGCCTCAAGAACGAAGTTGGTCTGCCTGTCCATATGCAGAGCCATGCCACCACGGGTATGGCCACACCGACACTGGTCAAGGCGGTCGAAGCCGGTATCGACAACATCGATACGGCCATCTCTTCCATGAGCATGACCTATGGCCATCCGGCTACTGAAACACTCAACGCCATTTTTGAGGACCTGCCTGGAGATCCCGGCCTGGACCTGAAGCTGCTGGCGGAAATCGCCGAGTATTTCCGCGGCGTGCGCAAGAAATATGCAAAATTCGAGGGTGCCCTGAAAGGCGTGGATGCCCGAATCCTGCTGGCCCAGGTCCCCGGCGGCATGCTCACCAACATGGAAAACCAGCTGCGTGAGCAGAACGCCACTGACAAGATGGGTGAAGTGCTCGAGGAAATCCCGCGTGTGCGCGAAGACCTCGGCACCATTGCCCTGGTGACACCGACCTCACAGATTGTCGGCACCCAGGCCGTCATCAACGTCCTGTCCGGTGAACGTTACAAGACCATCACCAAGGAATCCGCCGGCATCCTGAAAGGGGAGTATGGTGCGACCGCTACCCCGGTGAATAAGGAGTTGCAGGCCAAGGTGCTTGACGGTGCCGAACCCATCACCTGCCGTCCTGCCGACCTGCTTGAGCCGGAACTGGAAACCCTGACCACGGAACTGCGCGAAAAGGCCAAGGCAGAAGGCTTTAAGCTGGAAACCGGTGAGAAAGAAATTGACGATGTGCTGACCTACGCGCTGTTCCCGCAGATCGGCCTGAAATTCCTCAAGAACCGTGGCAATCCGGATGCCTTTGAACCAGCCCCGACCGGCGAAGAAGCCAAGCGGAAAGCACCGGCCAAGGCCGCTGCTGCACCGGGTGAGCCCAGTGTCTATTCCGTCAGCGTCAACGGCCAGACCTACGTGGTCCAGGTAGCGGAAGGCGGCGATGTCAGCAATATCCAGCCGACAACCCAGTCTGCTGCCGCGCCGGCCAAGACCAGCGAAACCTCGACTCCGGTCAACAAGGGCGAGCCGTTGCTGGCGCCGTTGGCCGGCAATATCTTCAAGGTGGATGTCTCTGTTGGCCAGAAAGTGGCGGAAGGGGAAGTGCTGATCATCCTGGAAGCCATGAAGATGGAAACCGAGGTCAAGGCGCCGAAGGCCGGCACCATCCGCAGCATCAAGGTGGCCGAAGGCAATGCTGTGGCCGTCGGTGATGAGCTGCTGACCATCGGTTAACAGCAGGTCATCGCCGAGCAATCACACACGCCTGACACGCCACCAGTCCACACGATACCGGGATACATTTGATGGAAAGCCTATTGCAGCTGTTTCGCGATTCTGGCCTCTACCAGCTGGAGGGCGGCCAGTTCGTGATGATTCTGGTTGGCTTGTTGCTGGTTTTTCTGGCCATCCGGAAAGGCTTCGAACCCTTACTGCTGCTGCCGATCGGCTTCGGGGCCATCCTGGTCAACATTCCCGGCGCCGGTTTCCTGGCCTCACCGATCTATGACGCGGCCGGTCATGTCGAATCCCCCGGCGGCATTCTCTACTATATCTACGAAGCCGGTATTTCGACCGGTATCTTTCCGCTGGTGATTTTCATGGGAGTCGGAGCAATGACCGACTTCGGGCCGTTGCTGGCAAACCCGAAAACCCTGTTCCTCGGCGCAGCGGCGCAATTCGGTATTTTTACCACCGTTATTGGCGCTATTGTGCTGACTAGCATGGGGCTGATGGATTTCAGTCTGGCCGATGCCGCTGCCATTGGCATTATCGGCGGCGCAGATGGCCCGACGGCCATTTTTGTTTCCAGTCGCCTGGCGCCGGATTTGCTGGGAGCCATCGCCGTGGCCGCGTATTCCTACATGGCGCTGGTGCCGCTGATCCAGCCACCGATCATGAAAGCGCTGACCACCCAGGCCGAACGCGAGATTCGCATGGAGCAGCTGCGGCCGGTTTCCCAGCGTGAAAAAATCATCTTTCCGCTCAGTCTGCTTGTGCTGGTCGCCTTGTTCCTGCCGTCCGCGGCACCGCTGCTGGGCATGTTCTGTTTTGGCAACCTGATGAAGGAATCCAAGGTGGTGGAGCGCCTGAGTGATACGGCGCAGAATGCCCTGATCAATATCACCACGATTTTCCTGGGCCTGGGTGTGGGCTCCAAGCTCAGCTCCGAAGCCTTCCTGAACGTGGAAACCCTGGGCATCCTGCTGCTGGGTATTGTCGCCTTCGGTATCGGCACGGCTTCCGGCGTGCTGATGGCCAAGCTGATGAACCGTTTCAGCGCCACGCCGATCAATCCGCTGATCGGTGCTGCTGGTGTCTCTGCCGTACCGATGGCCGCGCGCGTGGCGAACAAGGTCGGCCTGGAAGCCAATCCGCAGAACTTCCTGCTCATGCACGCCATGGGCCCGAACGTGGCCGGTGTCATCGGCTCCGCCGTGGCTGCTGGTGTGATGATTTCCTACCTGGGTTAAATCCCTGCACAAATCCTGTTTTAGGTCGGCATAGGCCGGAGGCCGTTTGCCGACAAGATTGATTTTAAAGAATCTGTTCAATCGCATGCCTTCCTGTCGGCAAATGACCCTGCGGGTCAATGCCGACCTACGAGCCGCGGTTCTGCATGACGGATTCAGTTCAAATTCACCTTGAAATCCGTATGATGGATTGCCATGGAGGCGCACACCATGCGAAAAATCACCACTTTGCTGAGTACCATCCTGATGCTTGGCCTGTCCGCGACAGGGGTGCAGGCCAATACCATGCGTTGCGACCGCGAGCTGATATCCCGGGGCGACAGCCAGGGAGAAGTGCTGGCGTCCTGCGGCAAGCCGGTCTTTGCGACCCAGAAAACCATTTATCGTTCCGGTATCCCCTATCGCCGCTTCAGCAGTTTTCGGGCTAACGACGAATACCTTGTCGATATCACCAACCAGGAGCTGCTGGTACACCAGCGCTCGGTGGTCGAGGTGCCGGTGGAAGTATGGACCTACAATTTCGGTCCGCGCACGTTCATGCGTGAAGTCACGTTCACCGAGGGTCGTGTCACCAGTATCCGCACCCTGGGTTATGGAAAATAGATTGATGCGCAGGTGGAGGCCGGAAGGACCCTCTGGGGCATAAAAGGCGCGAAGCGCCGTCATCCAGCGTCATCGAAGGGGGCTTCGAGAATAACGATAAAAGGATAAAAGGATGAAAGGATGAAAGGATGAAAGGATGAAAGGATGAAAGGATGAAAGGATGAAAGGATAAAACGTAAAAAGGCGACCCGATGGTCGCCTTTTTACGTGTGTGCCGGAAGTTTACTCGGCCTCAACAGGGCCCGACGCCGCTGGATCGCGAATCAGGCGGTTGAATTCCATTTCATCGATGGGGGCAAAAATCTGCTCCATCAATTCGCCGTTCAGGGAATCGGGTGACTGGTAGGCAAAGGTCTTGGTATCGCTGGTCCACGGCTCGCTGTACAGATCGGGATCGTTCACCGTGATGGTCAGTTCCAGCTGATCTCCATTGCGACGCCAGCGTTCCTCGATCTGGGCAAAATCGGAGAAGGGGGTGCCCCATTCATCCAGCCAGGCACGGCCGTCCAGGCCGACGGTTTGCACGACCAGGGTATCGCCTTCCCATTCCCCTACTGAGTGGCCGTACCAGTAAGGACCGGCCACGATGACGTCGGGCACATCGCGGCCATCCAGCCAGATGGTGCGCCAGTGTTTGCCCCACTCGAAAATCTGCACGATCTTGTTGTGCAGCTGAATGAATTCCCAGGGGCGGCCGTATACCAGCGTGCGATAGAGCCCCGGGGGATTGGCATCCCCTAGCGGATCGTTGCCGAAGGCCGGCATGGTCTGGCGCGGTCCCTTGCCGGGAATGTTGGCATCAAACTGGGCGCGACCGGCAGCACTGAAGGGCAGCTCGCCCGGATACCACTGTGACATGACATAACCCCGGGTGCCGGAGTTGCGTGACAGCACCCCGCTCAGGTCGGGCTGGGCAGAAACGGTGCTGGTGACCAGCAGCAGGCAGGTGATTAACAGTCGCTTCATCTCAGAATCTCTCCCTGTCAGTGGTGGAGGCGGGTACTTCTCCGTTGACGGTGACTTCGCAGTCGAACAGGCATTCGCCAACCGGGGCGCCGGTACGCGAAGGATGGACGCGGAATACCACGGTGTCGCCAGGACGGAAAGTGGCGCGGGTCCAGCCGATGGTCCGTGACATCAGTACCGGGCTGGGCAGTTCAATGGCGTAATTGATGATGCTGCCATCTTCTTCCTCGATATCCAGGAACAGAGCGGAATGGGGATTGCGCCAGCGGAACTGGGTGACGGTGCCGGTGACGGTAATCCAGGCATCCTGGTCGTAGGATACCGCCGTGCCGTGATGCGCTGATGCCGGCATGGAGGCCAGCAGTGTAGTGATGGAGGCCATTGCCAGGATGATAAGTGTAAACAGGGAACAGGTAGCAGGTGTCGTGTTTTGCGGCTGTTTGCAGTGACTTAAAAGCGATGAGAAAAAATGCATGGCCTGAGTCTCCCCCGAAATCTGTTCAGGTCAATGGGAAATGGGTAGAGCCAGGGAGTATAGGCGCTTCACTGGCATGCAACAACCGCGCCCGGGGCGGTGATTGGCGCGCAAATGACTTAGGTTCGCCTGCGGGAATATGATAACTTGCCAAAAAATACAACAAGATGTTTGGGGGGAAACATGCATCACGACAAGCCCGCAAAACCCTTGCCCGCCACAGGCCGCATCAGTCGCCGGCAGGTGCTCGGTACAGCAGCCAAAGCCACCACATTGCCCCTGATGCCGCTGATCGCCACGTCCTGTACAACGCCTGTCCAGCCATCCGAACTGGCTTTTTCCGCCGAGGCCCGCACCATTCTCGACGCCTTTGTTGACCGGATTATTCCGGCGGACGCCAATGGTCCGGGGGCCATCGACGCCGGTGTGGTGTTCTACATCAACAATGCGCTGACAAACTGGAACAGCCAGGAAAAAGACCAGCTGGTCGAAGGCCTGTTCCAGTTAACCCGTACGGCCCGCCAGCGCTACGACCAGGATTTCGCCCTGCTGTCCGATGCCAACAAGGACGCCCTGCTGCGTGACATGGAAGACGGCGTCATCGCCGGCTTTCCCGACTCATCAGCCATCTTCAATCGTCTGCACCGCCTGACCCTGGAAGGCATGTTCAGTGACCCGTACTACGGCGGCAACCAGAGCTATGCCGGCTGGGACCTGATTGGCTATCCCGGTGCGGTCATGGCCAGCACGCCGGACATGCAGCGCATGGGTGGGCGTTTGCCGCCACTGCATACATCCGCCTATGGCAGTGATTACGACGGGGACTGAGCGATGGCAATAACACTTCCTGAAACAGATGTCGTGGTTGTGGGCCTGGGTGCTGCCGGTGGTGTGGCGGTACTGCCGCTGACGCGCGCCGGACTGCAGGTGGTCGGGCTGGAAGCGGGTACCTGGATGAATCCCGGGACCGACTACAAGGCCGATGAAATCCATAACAACGTCCGCGCCCTGGTCACCACCGGCAACAAGGTGGCCGGCGAAGTACCGACTGTGCGGCGCTCTCCAACAGAGACGGCGGTACAGCAGGCGCGCCACCCGATGATGAATGCGGTAGGCGGGACCTCCATCCATTACCACGCCCAGAGCTGGCGCCTAAATCCCTGGGATTTTAGGGTCCGCAGCGCCACCCTAGAGCGTTACGGGGCATCCTATATTCCCGAAGACACCACGCTGGAGGACTGGCCGGTCAGCTATGCCGACATGGAACCCTACTATGACCATATCGAATACGAAGTGGGGGTCAGCGGGACTGCCGGCAACCTGAACGGACAGATCAATCCTGCCGGTAATATTTTTGAGGGCCCGCGCAGTCGTGATTATCCGATGCCGCCGCTGCGGTCCTGTGATTTTCTCGATCACATGCTCGAGGCTGGCCGGGCAGTGGGCTACCACCCGTACCATGGCCCGGCAGCCATCAACTCGCAGGCCTACGATGGCCGGCCCGGCTGCCAGTATCATGGCTACTGTGATCGTGGCGGCTGTCACGTCCGGGCCAAGAATTCCACCGATGTGTCGACCATCCCAAAGGCCATGGCCACCGGCAACCTGGAGGTCAGGGACAACTGCAATGTGCGCCGTATCGAAGCGGACAACACCGGCAAGGTGACAGGTGTCACCTATCTGCGTGACGGTGAGGAATATTTTCAGCCTGCCCGAGCCGTGCTGATGGGTTGTTACACCTATGAAAATATCCGCCTTTTGCTGTTGTCACGTTCTGGCTTTTATCCCAACGGTCTTGGCAACAATCGCGGCCAGGTAGGGCGGCACTATTTCGGGCACTGGGATATCCAGGGCGGTACCCTGGTGACAGCACTGTTCCCCTTCGATATCAACATCTGGTACGGCGCCATTGCACAGGGCGTGATGGTGGATGACTGGGCCGATGACAATTTCGATCACGGCGGCATGGGCTTCATCGGCGGCGCCAGTCTGCATGTCTACACGGAAAAGCATCCGATCGGCGCCGCTGCCATGGGCACCTTCGGCAAGGTCGAACGTAACTGGGGCAGTGCCTGGAAGGATTTCATCCGCGTCAATGCCGGCCGCACCCAAACGGCGTATATCCAGACCAATACCTTTCCCTACACTCACACCTATGCAGATCTTGATCCGCTGGTACGGGATCCGTTCGGCGATCCTGTCCTGCGTATCACGAATGGGCCGAAACGCAATGAACCGATGGCAGCGGCCCATGCCGCCGACAAGATGGAAGCCTGGTTCCGTGCCGCTGGGGCCTGCGATATCGTCAATACCGGCGGGGGCGTGGGACCGGCCCTGTCCACCCATGCCCATGGTGGTACGCGCATGGGCAGTAATCCCGATACCAGTGTCTGTGATCCCTGGGGCTTTTCCTTTGAAGCGAGAAACCTGGGGGTGATCGGCGGTTCCGTCATGCCCACAGCGGGTGCACGCAATCCGACACAAACCCTGCAGGCGCTGGCCTGGCGTACGGCGCAGCACCTGGTGGATGACTGGAACAGCATCACGGCGTGATGGTCGATACGATGCGGTTGCTGGTGTTGTTGCTGGCGGGGCTGTTAAGCCAGTCCGCCAGCACGGCGGAACAAGCCTATTTTGAACCCGGCATCGTGTTACCGGATGCCGCAGGCAAAGCGCTGATCCTGCGCGCCTGTACCGGCTGCCATACCCTGGAAGGCGTGCCGGCCTACCGCAATTACTGGGGCTATGAACGCTGGCTGCCCATGGTGGAAAACATGATCAAACATGGGGCAGAATTGAACACAGAAGAAAAAGAGGCAGTGGCCCGTTACCTGGGCAGGTATTTTGGCACTGAGCAGTAAGGCATACGGGCCGGTTCGGCCCGAAGGGGAAAGCATATGAACAAGCCAGCCATTCGCGCCACAGGCTTAACCGGTATCCTGCTGGTGTCGGCATCGATTGCCATCGACGCCATGGCGCAGCAGGCCGTCATAGTCCAGACCAATTCCCGGGATGATGTTGTTCATCTCATCGATGCCGGCAGCCATGAAATCGTTGGCCGGATTGAGGGCATTCCGGTAAATCATGGCGCAGCGGCGGCACCCGATGGCAGCGAGCTGTATTTTTCCAGTGAAGCCAAGTTCACGCTGGATGTGATAGATGCCGCCAGTCTGGCAATCACCGCGGAAATCCCGTTGAGTGGCCGGCCGAACAATATCTCCATTGGCCCCGATGGCCGCTATGTTTATGTCGGCATCATGCAGGAACCCGGTGGTATCGATGTCATCGATACCCGTGCCCGGGAAAACGTGCATCACATCGATACAGGTTCCCGTGTGCATAACACCTATGTCACCCCGGATGGCGCCTATGTGGTGGCGGGCACCTTCGGCAGCCCTGAAGGCAATCTCGATGTATTCAGCACTGCGACCTGGGAGCGTGCCTTCCAGATCTATCCACCCACCTCCAGTGACGCCATGGAGGGGATTCGTCCGATAGCGTTTGATACCCATCCTGACGGCACCACCCGCAACATGTATGTACAGATTTCCAACGTGCACGGTTTTTCCGTGGTCGACTTTTACAGTCACGTGGAAATTGGCCGGGTCATCCTGCCGTCTGTACCGGAAGAGGAGCGCGATCCGCCACCGTACAACTCAGCCCCGGCCCATGGCATCGGTGTGGCGCCGGACCAGCAGACGATCTGGGTCTGCAGTCGCTGGAATGGTACCGTGTATGCCTATTCATTGCCTGACATGGCATTCCTGGGCGGCGTGAAAGTGGGCAGCCATCCGGACTGGCTCAGCTTCAGCCCGGACAGCCGCTTCGTGTATGCCGCCAATGGCGCCAGTGATGATGTCTCCGTCATCGAGATCGCCACGCTGCAGGAAGTCGCCCGTATCCCTGTCGGCTCTGCACCTAAACGCAATATTTCCGCCGTGCTGGCGCGCTGAACCATTTCCCATCATGACCATCACCAAAAGGAGTAGTCACGTGACACGATTCACCTTGCTTACGCTGGCCCTGACCAGCTTTTTACTGGCGCCGCTTACCAGTGTGGCCCAGGAACTGTCCTGCACACGCGGCGGTCTGCAACGCGCCGCCGACATGTACATCAAGGCCCAGACCGATGGTGATACCTCGGCGTTGCCGCTGGCCAGTACCGTGGGCTATTACGAAAACGAAACGCTGATGAACATTGATGAAGGCATCATCAACACCCCGATGACCATCAATCACACCCGCAGTCTCATCGATACCGATACCTGCCAGACCTTCACGGAAGTGATCGTGACCGATGAGGACAACCCCTATGTACTCGGCACCCGTGTGCGTGTGAATCATGACAAGATCGCCGAAATCGAAATCCTGTGGACCACAACCGGCTACTGGCTTTTCAATGCCGACAATTACCTGCAGTATTCCGCCAGTGAAAACTGGGGTCCGATTCCCGCCGAGGATCGTGACTCCCGCGGCACCCTGGTTGCTGCTGCCAATGCTTACCTGGATGCCTTCCTGGAAGGCAAGATCGACCAGGTGCCCTGGGGCTTTCCGTGTGTGCGGGTTGAAGGCGGTCTTTACACCGGCAAGGGGCGTCCGGATGACAGCTGCGAAGTCGGTGTACCCGCCGGCGTGAACATCGCCAATCGCCGCTTCGTCGTGGATGAAGTGACGGGTTCCGTGGTGGTCTACTGCACTTTCGGCACCGGCCGGCCGGGTGGTGGCAGTGGCTCGCCCGATACCCATCTGTTCCGCGTGGAAAACGGCAAGCTGCGCTATGTGCATACCCTGACCCATCTGCTGCAGTCGGCGTTCCAGGGCAACTGACCCCGCAACCAGAAGCAAAAAAAAGGGAAGCGCTGGCTTCCCTTTTTTATTCCCGGCAATTGCGGCCTAGAAAAGACGGGCAGGCCCGCGAATGTGCTCCACGTCCTGATTGTTCTCGTTGCAGACGTATTCCATCAGGTCCCAGCCGGGAGGTTGCAGCCTGGCAGTGAAGCGGATGGTGAAGGGCTGGCGATAGGCGGCCGGATCGATGATGGTGGTGATGTTTTCCAACGTGTTGTAATCGATACGGGTATAGCGTTCGATGGTATGCAGTTCGGTGGAGTGGGGGTTGCCGAGAAAATCGAACCACGTGCGATCGTTGAAGCCCACGGTATCGATCACGAGCGTGTCGTTTTCCCACCAGCCGATGGAATGACCATACCAGCTTGGGTCCAGTTCTTCCTCAGGCGGGTGTTCTCGTCCGTCCATGAAAATCTGCCGGTAACTGTGCACGTTGCCTTCAAACAGGAAGTACAGGTGTGTCGCTTCCTCGTAGGCCGGTGTCTGCACAATGCGCCAGGGGTAGGGCGCAATACGCGGCACACCTGTCGGCAGACAGTTTGCTTCAGGGTCATCAGCGGCCATGCGATTGGCTTTGACCCGGGCGTATTCATCGGTCAGCAGCATGACTTCGCCAGGCATCAAGCCGCCGGCAATATCCCCGACCGGACCACCACCGGACCAGACCCCTGAAAAATCCGGTGTACCGGTTGGCAGCCGCGGCACGTCAGGTAACGCGGCCTCCTGGGCCGCCAGGAGAACAGGAAACAGCACGCTCAATAACAGTAGTTTTTTCATGACAATTCCTGGCGGATAGTGTGAATGTTCCGGGCACAAAGACGTGGATGAAGAGGGCACAAAGGGCCGAGGCCTGATCAGAAATTGTCTGCAGCGTTTCTGCCGAATACCTGCTCGCCGGATTTCAGAATGATGCTGTCGGCGTTGGCCATGTCGGCACCACTGCGGGCGAGCGAGCCGTTGACCGTGACTTCATCACCGATCTGCAAATCATTGCGTGACCAGCCGGCCCGGCGCAGGAAGTTGGGACTGCCCAGTTCGATGTTCCAGTTGTGCACGGTGCCGGCATCATCGGTGACATCTACATAGAAGCGGGCATGCGGATTGGTCCATTCGACCTTGGTGACCTGGCCGACGATAGTGACCGGTTGGTTGATATCGTACTGCGCAGCAAAGGAGTGATGAGCCATGGTGGTGTTGCTGATGCCAAAAGCCGCAACCGCCAGTGTCAGGGTGGCCAGTTTGATGATTGTTTTCATGTGGAGCTTCCCCGTTGAACTGTTTCCCAGGAAAGCATGGTAAACCCGGCCTTTCCGGGAGTAAACCGGCCGTGACCTGGACGTACCGGTTGTCCCATTCGTCCTGTGCTGGCCGCTGCCGGGAGTACTGTGCTCAGTTCCGGCGCACACCGGCTTCGCCCACGCCCACATTGATGTCATGGCGACCTTTGCCTTCGGCACGAATGCTTTGAGAGATGAACGCGGTGTCGTGCTCGATGATTTCGCCACCGCGGACTCCGGCTTCACCCACAGCGACATCCAGCTTGATCCTGCCCACGCTGCGTTCGCTGGCGTGGATATTCACATCACCCACCCCCAGGTCGATGTCGAGTTCGGTAGCGCCAATGTCGATATCGAGTTCACCCACGCCCATGTTGATTGTCGTGTAGGCCACGGCCGGCATTTCAATCAGCCATTCGGCGGTGGCGTGCTTTTCATCAAATGCCAGGTACAGGGCATTGCCGCGTTCCCGAACGGAAACATCCATGTCAACGACATCCGCATGACGACGGAACCAGCCACGCTCCCTGGCTTCTATTTCGACAGTGATACGCATTTGGGTGCCGAACACCGGCACGACTTCTATGCTGCCAACGCTCTTGCTGATGTCGATTTCAGTGACGTCGGCAGGGTCAAAGGTGTGACGACGAATGACGTGTTCTTCTGCTTTGGCTGATGTGACCAGGATCATCATCATGGCGACACCGACACTCATCAAGGCGAGTTTTTTAATCAAGATCGGATGGTTTGACATGGTTTGGGCTCCGTAAAACGCGTAGCGGCTATGGCCTGTTGTTATGTAGTGCCGTGACTGAGTTTGGATACTACGATCAGCGCATGACCATTGCCAGGGGGAAGGCAAGCGCCGTGCCACTTTGAAAAAAGGCAATGAATATAAGAGGTTAGGATGGAGCGACTGATTTTGCGTGCTCGCAGTATCTGGTCTTCTATCCCAACTATCGGTGAAAACACCTAACTGGTATTTCGCCGGGCTTCGTGGGTATTATTGGTGACCAATAACAACGATAAAAAACGGAAAAGCACCGTCCCGCGGTGGCAGTATTTCCAGTCATGCAGAGGGGAATTTCCATGCCGGTCATGCCGACTCCACCGGGACGTGCGTCCCTGACCCGAGTGTTCACCTGTCTCGTTTTCTCCGGTGCTTTAACCGGACAGCTTGCCTACTCGCAGGTGGATACCGAAGTCACGATTGACGCCGTAGCCAGTTTCACAGAGGCGCAGGTGGCTGCCGGTTTGGCCGCCTATCAGGCCAATTGTTCACAGGGGTGTCACCAGAATGACATGCAGGGCAATGGCCCAATCGCCTCATTGCGCGGCCCCGCGTTTACCAGTGTCTGGAACAACCGCACCGTGGCAGAACTGATTGACACCATGCGCTCGGCGATGCCGCCCACCAATGTGGGCGGTTTGCCTCAACAGACATACGTTGACCTGGCCGCCTTCATTCTGTCTGCCAACGGTGGCGAAGTCGGGGACACGCCTCTGCAGGCCAATTCCGCGGCGTTCGTGCGCCAGTTCACCACCGCAGGCGGTCCGGTAACCCTGGATGCCCCGGCCCCGGGGGCGGTCAATGAAGGGCCGCGCGGTGTCACCCTGGCCGGTGATGTGCCCGATTACACCCCGGTGACAGAAGCCATGCTGCGCAACCCGGATCCGGCAGACTGGCTCATTCATCGCGGCAATCATGCCGCCTGGAGCTACAGTGCACTCGACCAGATCGACCGTGACAACGTGTCTGGTCTGAAACTGCAATGGGTGTGGGCTATGGGTAACCAGGGCAACAACCAACTGTCACCGATCGTCCATGACGGGGTCATGTACATCTTCAATCCGGGTAACAAGGTCCAGGCCCTGGAAGCGAGCTCCGGCGACATCATCTGGGAACACAGCCTCGGCGGCCGTACCGGCACCATGCGCGGCATGGCCATCTATGAAGACAAACTCATCGTCAATGTGCCCGATGCCCGTATCGTTGCGCTCAATGCCGTGAACGGCGAGGAAATCTGGAGTGCCCTGATTGGAGAAGGTTTCGGCAATTCCAGCGCGCCGCTGGTGGCCGATGGCAAGGTCTTTACCGGCATGGGCAATTGCCTGCGCTTTCGTCCGGAAAAATGTTATGTCAGCGCCTGGGATGTCGATGATGGCAGCTTCCTGTGGAAATTTGAAACCGTCGCACGGGCAGGCACACCGGGAGGGGATACCTGGGGCGGGGTGGACGACATGTTCCGCGCCGGCACCGATACGTGGATCACGCCCACCTATGATGCTGATCTGGACATTGTCTATATTGGGGTGTCACAACCCAAGCCCTGGATGCCGGTCAGTCGTGGCATGTCGGTGTTTGATGATGCCCTGTATTCCAATTCCACGCTGGCGCTGCAGGCGGATACCGGAGAGTTGTTGTGGTATTACCAGCATGTGCCCGGGGAAGTGTTTGATCTCGATGAGGTGTTCGAACGCATGCTCGTGGATATCGATGGCGAGAAGGTCGTGTTCTCCATCGGCAAGCACGGCATCCTGTGGAAGCTCAATCGCGAAACCGGCAAGTACATCGACCATGCCGAAACCGTCCTGCAGACCACCTTTGACTACTTCGACCCTGACACCGGCCGTCCGCAGTATCGCGCGGATGTCATCGAGTCGGGGTTGGGTGACTGGCTGGAAGTGTGTCCGTCATCCGCCGGTGGCAAGAACTGGCATGCCATGAGCTACCATCCGGGCACAGCCAGGCTTATCATTCCCCTCAGCCAGAGCTGCCTGCGCCAGCGCGCCAACGAACTTGATTTTGTCGAGGGCGGCGGGGGCGCCGGTGTCGACCGGGACTGGTTTCCGATGCCTGGCACTGACGGCAATGTCGGAAAACTGGCCGCGTATGATATCCGTACCATGACAGAGTTGTGGTCCGTCGAGCAGCCGGCCTCCTTTTTGACCGGGGTACTCAGTACGGCAGGCAATATTGCCTTTGCCGGTGATTTGGATCGGCGTTTTCGGGCCTTTGATGTTGAGACGGGTGCGGTACTCTGGCAAACACGCCTTGGTACATCGGTACAGGGCTTTCCTATCACGTTCAGTGTGGGCGGTCGCCAGTACATTGCCATCTCCACGGGGCTGGGGGGAGGTAGTCCGCGCATCGTGCCATCGCGCCTGACACCGGAAATCGTGTACCCGGATACCGGCAACGCCCTGTACGTATTTGCGCTTCCTGAATAGTGCAGGCTTGAATAGCGTGCACCTCAGTATAGGCGCAACCGTATACAGGCATCGCCCTTGAAGTCATTGATGAAGTAATATCCAAACCATGAAGTTTTCCAGTTTTGGTGAGAAGTACACCGGGCACTCCGGCATTGTCGACCTGATGGCCGATCTTGGTGAAGCGCTGCATACCCGGCCCGACATGATTTCCATGGGCGGCGGCAACCCGGCCCGCATTCCCGAGGCCGAAACCCGCTATCGCGATCACCTGGTGTCGCTGTTGCAGGCCCCGGACGGTGCTTACAACATCCTGGGCCGTTACCAGTCGCCCCAGGGCGATGAAAAACTGCTCAAGCAGCTGGCGACACTGCTGCGTGACGAGTACGGCTGGCCCGTGACGGAAAATAATGTCGCGATCAGCAACGGTGGGCAGTCGGCCTTTTATGTCCTGTCCAACCTGCTGGCGGGCAAGTTTGCAGACGGCACCTCGAAGAAAATCCAGTTTCCGCTGGTGCCCGAATACCTGGGCTACACCGATGCCGGATTAGAAGTCGATTTCTTCACGGCCACCCGGCCCGCCATCGACCTGATCGATGATCATGTTTTCAAGTACCGGGTGAACTTCGATGAACTGGTGATCAACGAGGAGACAGCGGCCCTGTGTGTGTCGCGTCCCACAAACCCGACGGGCAACGTGCTCACCGATGCCGAAATCAGCCAGCTCGACAGGCTGGCTGCCGCGCAGGGTGTGCCGCTGATTATCGATGGTGCTTACGGCACACCGTTCCCCAATATCATCTTCAACGAGGTGACACCGTACTGGAGTCCCAACACGATCGTGCTGCTGAGCCTGTCCAAGCTCGGGTTACCGGGTGTCAGAACTGGATTCATCGTCGCCTCCGAAGCACTGATCCAGGCCTATGCCAATGCCAATACCATCCTTAACCTCGCTTGCGGCAACGTCGGTCCGGCCATAGCCTCCCGGTTGTTTGAACACCGGGAAGTGATCGAGATCGGGCGTAACATGATCATGCCGTACTACCGGGACCGGGCCATGCAAACCATGGACTGGTTCATAGCGGCCATGGGCGATGTCCCCTGTCGGGTCCATAAACCCGAGGGTGCCATCTTTCTCTGGTTGTGGTTCGATAACCTGCCCGTCAGTAGCCTGGCCCTGTATGAAATACTCAAGGAAGCCGGGGTGCTCGTTATTCCGGGACATGACTCCTTTGCCGGGTTGAAGGCGCCCTGGCAACACACGCAGGAATGTATTCGGGTATCGTACGCCCAGGACCCGGCGCTGGTGAAAAAAGGCGTGGAGATCATCGCGCGGGAAGTGAAGAAACTCTACGCCAATGGCTGAAACAAGGACGTAGGTCGTAGGTCGGCATAGACGCGCAGCGTCGTTTGCCGACATGGCAGGGGGCCAAGAACAAGGGATATGGGACCAGGGACAAGCAAAGCGTCTCTGGAATTTCGTGACAAATATTCATCACAAGACATGAAAAGGGGAAAGACACTCATGCTCACATTCACCAACACATGGCGCAGGTTACTGCCTTGTGCCTTGTTCCTGGTGCCTTGTACCTTCGGGTGGGCCCAGGAACACTCCTACGCCCCCAGCGACATCGAGAACGGGCGCGGACTGTACCAGGCCAATTGCCTTGGCTGTCATGGCAACAACGGCGATGCCGTGGAAGGAGCTAACCTGAGTACCGGCCGCTTTCGCCGTGCCAGTGCCGACGAAGACCTGATTCGGCTTATTCGGGAAGGCATACCCAATACCCTGATGGTGCCGAAAACCAATCTGTCTTACGGCGATACCCGGGCCATCGTCGCATTCCTGCGCTCGTTGCCGGCCGGCGGCGGCATGGTCGTGGATAACCGGGATGTTCAGGTTGGTGATGCGGCGCGCGGCGAGGCTCTGTTTTATTCTGCCCAGACCCGGTGCAGCGAGTGTCATGGAGTCAATGGTGGCGGCAACCTGCTGAGCCCTGATCTGGGCAGTGTCGGTGCGACGCGCACACCCTACACGCTGCAGCAGTCCATGCTCGACCCGATGGCGGAAGTGCGGGTGGGACAGCGTTTTTACCAGGTCACTGACAATAGCGGCAGCACCACTATTGGCTTGCTCTTGAACCAGGACACTCATTCCGTGCAGTTGCTGAACGAAAGCGAACAGCTGGCAGCTTATGACAAGGATATGCTGAGCAGCCATAGCTTTATTCCGTCACCCATGCCGTCCTACCAGGACGTCCTATCACCGGCCGAGATCGCCGACCTGGTGGCTTATATGATTTCACTGAAAGGGGATACACCATGAAAACACTGACGACACGTTTATTCCTGTTGGCTCTGCTGTCAGTCACTGTTCAAGCTGTGTTTGCCCAGGTGACCCCCGAACGTTTGCTCAATGCCGAGGACGAACCAGCCAACTGGCTGCTGTATGGCGGCGACTATGACAGCCAGCGCCATACCGAGCTTGACCAGATTACCAAAGCCAATGTGGCCGAGCTGGAACTGCAGTGGGTATGGCAGGTGCGTGGCCGTGACGGGGCAGCAGAAAAGTTTGAATCCACGCCGCTGGTCGTGGACGGTGTCATGTACACCGTGGCCCCGCCCAATACGGTGGTTGCGATTGATCCGAAAACCGGCAGGTTGTTCTGGCAGTATGCCTATACGCCCCTGCCGGAGGCCCGCGTCTGCTGTGGCCGTGTCAA
>Ga0181552_10001557_pt1 | contig 17387 bp, 7 predicted proteins | sample 011ome_18_FD_130583 | JGI IMG/M metagenome (GOLD analysis project Ga0181552, IMG submission 130583) | Coastal salt marsh microbial communities from the Groves Creek Marsh, Skidaway Island, Georgia - 011501BT metaG (megahit assembly) | ecosystem: Environmental > Aquatic > Marine > Intertidal zone...
CCCCGTCATCGTAGTCAATCACCCGCGACCGACCGACCAGAAAGTTGTGCCTAAGCACGTAGAGTTTGTGTGTGTATATATAAGAGCAAATGAATGAGGTCAGATTAAAAACGACATCGAGCGAGGCCTAAGTAGGGTTTAACCACTTACACCTCCCCCTTTTGGAGCGTATAACGCTAATAAAGCGAAAACTAGCATTGGAGACCGTACATGACGGCTCTGAAACGAAGGCGCTGCGTCAGACCGGGTGCGTCGCCATCGATCGTTCGCGTGGCGTGATCGAACTCGATCGCGATCGCGACACCCATCGTCATCGATCGATCGATCGATCGATCGCCACGATCGCCACGGTCGAGGTCGAGGTCGAGGTCGCGCCGCCGCCACACCGCGGTGGACCGACTGTCGACCTGTGTGTGAATGATGTTTACGACGTCGACGACGCGATGCGTGCTCGCGCGCGCGATGACGCGGGGTGCGGCGGCGTTTTCGTCGCGCGCGACGCACGGGACGATTCGCGCGACGACGACGACGACGACGAGGACGACGACGAGGACGACGGCGCACGCGAGTGTGGCGGCGCGCCGCGCGCGATTCGGTGTGGCGGCGCGCGCGGGGGGGAATGACGACGCGAATGAGGGCGATGACGATGGGTACGAGGCGTTGCTGTCGCGCGTGGATGGTATGGCGTCGTCTGCGTCGAGTATGGGGCGTGACGTGGAGGATGACGACGACGACGAGGATGAGGATGGGTACGACGTCGCGGAGGGGTACGGCGTGGCGGAGGATGACGAAGTCGTGATTAAGGTGAAGGCTGATGCGGATCCGATGGATGTTGGGAATTTTAATATGTCTGATGTCACCGTGGCGGCGTTGCGAAAACGCGGCGTGGATGCGTTGTTTCCGATTCAACAAGCGGTGTTGAAACCCGCGCTGGAGGGGTCGGATGTCGTCGGCCGGGCGAGAACGGGGACGGGGAAGACTTTGGCGTTTTCTTTGCCTGTGATTGAGCGTTTGCTCACGGATGGTGATCGTCGGTCGCGAAATCCTAAGTGTATCGTGCTCGCGCCGACGCGGGAGTTGGCAAAGCAGGTGGAGAATGAAATTTTCATCACCGCGCCGACGTTGGCGACGACGTGCGTATACGGAGGCACGCCCATCGGACAACAAGAGTCCAAGCTCAGACGTGGTGTGGACATTGTCGTCGGTACCCCTGGTCGGGTGCAGGATTTGATGAATCGAGGAAGCTTGAACTTGAATGAGATTGAGTTTGTCGTGCTCGATGAGGCGGATCAAATGTTGAACGTCGGGTTTGAAGAGGACGTCGAGGCGATTCTCCAAGACTGCCCCGAGTCGCGTCAGACGTTTTTATTCAGTGCGACGATGCCGAGCTGGGTGAAGCAGATCACGAAGAAGTTCTTGAAGCCAGGCCACGTGGTTGTGGACTTGGTTGGCGATTCCAAGCAAAAGCTTGCGGATACTATTGACTTGATGTCGTGCGCGGTGTCGCACTCCAACCGCACGAGCATCGTCATGGACCTCGTCACCGTATACGCCAAGGATAAGAAGGCTATTTGTTTCACGCAAACCAAGCGCGCGGCGGATGAGCTCACCGCCGCTTTGGGTCGCCGCATCGCATCTGAAGTGCTTCACGGTGACATTGCTCAAGCGCAGCGCGAGCGCACGCTTCAACGATTCCGCGATAACCGGTTTACGGTGCTCATCGCCACCGACGTCGCCGCCCGCGGTTTGGATATTTCTGACGTCGACCTGGTGATTCACTACGAACTTCCCAACGACGTCGAGTCGTTCGTGCACAGATGCGGCCGTACGGGTCGCGCTGGGCAAAAGGGTGCGGCCATCGCCATGCACACCGACCGCGAATCCCACATGATTCGTCGCATTAAAAAGGAAACTGGCGCTGAATTCAGAGCCGTCGGCATCCCGAGCTCGACCGAAGTCATGGATGCGTGTGCCGTGACGGCGTCCAACTTGCTCGCCAAGGTTGATGAAGAACTCTTGCCGTACTTCACCCCCGCCGCGAAGCGTTTGTTGCCCGATGTCGTCGACACGGAGGTGTTGAAGACGCTCTCTGCCGCGCTCGCCGCGCTCAGCGGACACACCGAGGCGCCGCCGCCGAGATCTTTACTCACTGGTGCGCCAAACTCGTGCACATACATGGTGGTCGACGTGAACGGTACCGAGCCCGCGATTCGCGCTGGTGATTTACTCCGGGCTTTGACTGAAATCGACCGCAAGCTCGCCGATGGATGCGGTAAAATTCGCTTCATGGAGGGACAAAACGGCATGTGCTTTGATGTCGACGCGGCGTACATGTCTGATTTGGAATCCGTTTCCGATTTAAATGGCTTTGAGTTGAGTGTGTGTACACAACTACCTGAACTCATCGCCGAACAAAGCCGTGCTCCGCGCAGCGGTGGATTTGGCGGCCGAGGTGGTCGAGGCCGAGGCCGAGGAGGCGGCCGAGGAGGCGGCTTTGAGCGTCGCGGCGGCGGCGGCTACAGCGGTCGAGGCGGTGGTTACAGAGGTGACCGTGACGGTGGTAGCGATCGTGGTGGCTTCCGAGGTCGTAGCGACGACCGTGGCGGTTTCCGTGGCCGCAGCGACGGCGATGGAGGCGGCTACCGCGGACGCGGAGGCGACCGCGATGGTGGCGGCTACCGCGGACGCGGAGGCGGAGGCGATCGTGATGGCGGTGGATACCGCGGTGGCGAACGTAGCGAACGCCCGCGACGTTCTTACGGCGACGACGGCTACGCCTCTCGCGCGCCGGCTCGATCGGGTGGCTCGAGCTGGGGCGGATGGTCTGAGTAGAGCAACCGACCCATCACATCCCCGTCGTCGCCCGCTTGCAGCAGCGAACCTGTACCAGACATTTTTTTGCCCTCATCGTGCCGCGATTGCTAGGACTATTACATAGATGCCGAACGCACACGACGCATGCATTCGTGTACGTATTCAAACTGTTTCTGTACGACTTATAATGAACCATTTTCTAAAATTTCCCCAAAGCTATCCGCTTTCGACGCCGCGCCCTGGCGACACACCTCGTCGCTCGCCCCGATCGCGCGCGCATCGAGCGTCATTACGTCACACATCACCATGATCCCGTCGCCATCCCAGGCGTCCCGCGCGCCGAGTGTCGGTGTCCTCGCCGCCGCCGCCGTGCCCGTTCGAGGGTCTCGCCCACGCCAACTCGGGACATCAGCCGCGCGAGCTCACCCGTGTGTCGTCGCGCGCGCGCGTGGGTTCGACGCCAACGACCCGCTCACTTGGAACCAATCCCCTGGTGCGGTCGAGGATGACGACGACGCCTCGATGTTCGCCGATGCGGCGGCGCCAGTGGCGGATATTCAATCGCTTTCAGACGCCGACTTGGCTGAGCTCGTGGGCGCGAGCGGCGCCTACGTGCCGCAAATGGTGGATGACGACGCGTTCGCGGCGATGACGGCGGAGATTGCGTCGTCGCGCGCACCTGAGAATGCGGCTGAGGCGATTGCGGTGGGGATTAAAGAGTATGCGGATGGTTCGTATGCCGACGCGTTGGCGACGTTTACGAGCGCGATGAGCAAGCCGGGGAGCGGGCCGGTGAGGTATAGAAAATCGCTCGTGGCCCCCGCGGGGCCGAGTTTGGGATTTAAACCTCGGGAATTATCCGCGGGAGAGGAGATTGCTATATGGTATAACAGCGCGTGTTGTTACGCGAAATTAGAAAACGTCACCGAGGGATTGGCGGCGCTGAATAAGGCGCTCGAGAGAGGATACGACGAGTATCCCGCCATTCGTCGCGACGCCGATATTGAAATTCTGAGACGTGATCCGCGTTTCGAGGGTATCATGGCGAGGTACGAGCCCCAAGGTGCGATTGGTAAACTATTTGACGCGATGAACGGACCGAAACGCGGCGAGTCTATCATGAGTGGTTTCGTGGCGATGATGAAAAAGAAGTAAATGCACAGAAACGACTCGCCGACGTGTGTAATTCTATCTACAATTTGCTAAGTCTTTGAAAGCAACGCGCCCACGAGGAACGCGAGAAACGCGAAAATGATGGATGGTACATGCTCTTGTCGCATGACAAAAAGCGCGTCGGCGCTTGCCGATTTCTTTTCAAGCTCCGACGCCGCCCGCGTCCCAGGTGGCGGTTGTGGCTTGAGCGTGTCGGCGAGCGACATCGGTTTGTTCGCCTGCGCTGATGCTGCGGCGGTAGCGGCGACATTCTTTTGCATCGCCGCGAGCGCGTCTTTCGCATGGCTCCAAGCGCGTTCGCATTCAGCCTGCGCCGACTTCGCCGCCGCTTCGGCGTGCACTTTAGCCATGACTTCAATTTCCAGTCTATTGATCACTTGTTGCACCGCGTCTTTCGCCGTTTGTTTCGCGTGCGCCAAATCGCGTTTCAATCGCACGCACAACTCCTTCAATTTGTCATACTCTGATTTAGGCACCATTGGGTCGACGCGTTCGTGAATCATCGACATCGCGCCGCCTCTGTACGACGGTTGCTGATAGAGCGACCGGGCCCGAGTCGCATAGCCATCGCGGGCGGGCGAGCCGATTTCGCTCACTGGACGCGAGTCCCCAGGGCGGTCTACTCCGTAAGACGCGGCTGCTTGCCACGCTTCAGCCGCCGCGGCGGTGGCCGCCGCGACTTCATCGCGTAATCGTTCATTTTCTTCCGTCAAATCACGTGTTCGCTCATCAACAGCTGCACGCGCTTGCTGCTCGAGCCATTGTTGACCGCGACTATCCGCGCTCGGCGCTAATGTATCCTTTGCGCTGCGCTGGCTTTGTTCGAGTTCACGTTCGAGTTCTTCTACGCGAGATTCGCTTTGCTTGAGTTGGCCCACGAGTCGCGCCACCTCGTTGGTTTTCGCCTCAACGTCTAACAATCCATCGCGAAGTTTTGCGTTGGTCGTTTCCAGAGCGAGCGTAAGCTCGCCAACGCGCGTTTCGCTCGCACCCTTTGTGCTCGACACTTGCGTTAATTCGAAGTCTTTTGCCGCGAGCTGCTCTCGAAGGCTCACTGCTTCCTCTTGGTAAGACTTGCCTTTCTTTACGGCGTTGGCGAATTTCGTCTTGGCTGTTTCCACCGAGCTCTTGAGCGCGTCCATTTCACTTTCGTACGCTTCCAAGTTGTCCCGAAGCCGCGCGAGCTCCTGTTGCGCCTCGCTAAAAGACGATAGTTGCGACTGCAAACGCTCAAGCTCGTCGTTGCGCGCAGTGAGCTCGCCGCGCGCGCGCTCCAACGCCACATTTGCAGCGTCGATATCTGTAGACATTTTGGAAAGTTGAGTTCTCGATTGCGCGCTTTGAGCGGCGAGCTCCGCGGCGAGCTCGTCGGCTCGAGCTCGCGCACGTTCCAAATCGTCGCTCAACTGTCTCGATTCCTCCGCGCCGCTCGTGCTCGCGTTCTGCGCGTCTAACAGTTGTGTTTTGAGGTCGTCCAACTCGTGTTGAAGTCTCGTGGCGTCGTCTTGAAATCCCTTACCTTTCTTGACCGCGTTGTCAAACTTTTGCTTTGACTTTTCGGCGACGGCGCCGAGTCGCTCAATCTCGGCGTCCTTCGCACTCAAAGACGCCTCGAGTGTAGCCACTTGAGATTGTAACGCGTCCAATGCGTCTGCGTCATCCGTCCGAAGCGCGGTCATCTCAGCCAATTCGACATCTCGACTTTTGATTTGAGTGCGAAGACTTTCGAGCTCGGCGTTCGTCGCGCTCGCAATCTGCGCGGCGCTCTGCTGCTTTGATTCAACGGCTGCGAATAACTCAGTGGATTTCTCTTCAAGCTCGCGGCGGAGTCGAGCAGCTTCTTCCTGGAAGCCCTTGCCTTTTGTCACTGCATTATCAAACTTTTGCTTGAACTTATTCGATTGTTCACTGATTTTGATAATTTCCGCGTCTTTGGCGCCGACCACCGCCGTGAGCGTCGCCAACTCGTTGGTCAAAGACTCCATTGTCGCTTGTAATTCCTCCTCACGCGCCCTCATCGTTTGATCAGCCGCACTCGACGACGCCTCTAACTCTTCAACTTGACGCCGCAAAGATGCGATACTATCTTCGTGCGTCTTTGACATCGCTTCCGCATCCGTCTTCGCCCTTTGCGCATCCTCGACTTGGCGTTTCAACGCCTGACACTCCTCTGCACTCTTTGCAAGCGCGGCCGCCGCGTCATTTTGCGCATTGGATGACATCATCGCATCGAGCTCGGCGGTTTTATCCTCGAGCTGCCGACGCAACTGCACCGCCTCATCTTGGAATGATTTACTCTTCTCCTCCGCGGCGTTGAGCGTCGTCTTACTCTGCTCGACGACCGCTTGAAGTCTCTTCGCCTCGACGTCATTATTCTTTCGCATGGTCTCAATGGCGTCCGCGTGTTCCTTTTTTAGCGTCTCGATGGCATGTGCGTGCTCTGTTTTGAGCGACTCCACGGCACTTTCGCTGTCACGCATTGACGATAATTGCGCAGTCAGACGCGCAATTTCCTCGTCGCGGGCTTTCGCAGTCGTCGTCATCGCGTCCCGCTCCTGGGTCAATCGCTCTTTAAACTGGGCAAAGTCTTCAGTCCTCTTCGCGAGCGCGTGCAACTCGTCAGTGGCGCTCGTCAACTGCGCGTGCAACGATTCGCATTCTGATCTCAACCGTGAAATCGTCTTCTCCGCTACGTCGGCGTCTTGTTGCGCCATTTGAAGCTCTTCGCGCGCAGCGTGAAGCTCTCTCAGTGTTTCTTGCGACGCTTCCTGCACTGGTGCCGGACTTTCCAACGCCTTTTCAGCGGCAGCCATCATTTCTTCTACGGACATTTCTGGTTTCTGCGCGGCATCTAAAGCCTCACGAGTGCGCTCGAGTTCGACGGAGACTTTTTCGCGTTCGGCATCCTTGTCTCGCATCGCCGCGTCGAATTCGTCTCGCGCCGTCTTAAGTTCGCCTTTCAACTCGTCTAATTTTGTCTTTTGCTTGCGCGCAATAGTTTCCATTTTCTCGCACTTTGCGCGCAATGCCGCGTCTCCTGCTCCTTGTGACGAAGAACGCTCGCGTTCCAACGTCTCCTCCAGTTCTCGCACGTAATTTGACCGCTTCTTATCCGCTTGTTTCAATCGCAAGCTTTCGTCTCGAGCGTCTTTAAGCGCTAAACGCAACCGCGTTAATTCTTGAAAATGTCGCTCTTCAACATCATTCGATGCAGCCTCTGTCGTGACGTCTTCCATCGCTGTCGCACTTTCATCGTCGTCGCGAGCGAAACCGTCAAACGCGTCGTCGTCTCGACTCGTCGGCGCCACCTCGTCGAGACGCTCGGCGCTGAAATTCCTGGTCAGCAACAACTCCTCGCCGCGGTCGCGCGGACTCAACACATCACCAGTCGGAAGCTCCCATCGAACGATTTGCGATGACGCCGTGCCCGTGTATAAAACGCCCGCGTCAGCGTCGAATGCGAGCGCTCTGACGGCGCCCGCCTTGGTGCTCGGGCACTCAAACATCAACCGCCGCGCTCGAACGTCCCACACCAACGCGCGTTGATCCGCGCCCGCGGCGCACACGATGCCCGGAGCAATGTTGATGACATTGAACACTGCGCCAGTGTGTTTACCTCGTACATTCATCTCTTCTGGCGGACCGAGCAATTCACCTCGTTCGTTGACGTACCACGCGAGAACCCGGCCATCCGCTCCGGCGGTGACGATGACGCCGTCGTTATCGCACACGCCGTAAATCGCCCCTCGATGGCCTCCATCTTCGGCGCCAAACATAGCGACTGGGCGACCAGCGCGCATTTTCCAAATGGTCAACGTCCCATCTTCGGCGCCGCTCGCGACGAATTCGGCGTCTGGATCCGCCGGATGCGTCCATCCGCTCACGCAGCGCACGCAATTCGGCTCGACGGCGGCGGCTTTCGCCTTGCCCAATCCGACGACACCGCCGCGCTTCTTCCTCGGCGACGCATTGGCACCACCCGCATTGATTGCGTTCTCGCTAAGAAATTCTCTCGCGGCGACACCAAAACGCCACGTCGGATATAACGCGACGCATTCGACGCCGGCACCGCGTTCGCCGTCGGCTAAATCCCACACAAAAATTCCGCCTCGCGCGTCGCCGCCGACGATGAGTCCACTCTTCGGTAACACGCACAGCGCCTCTATCGCACACGTCGGACCATCCATGGTCATCGTGACGCGTCCGGTGGTTAAATCTCGCGCGTGCACGCGCCCATCCGTTGATGAACACGCCGCAACCGACGCGCCCGTCGACGACCGAGCCGAGCGCACCGACGCCACCGCGACGTCGGTCTCGAACGCCTTCGTTTGCGACATCAGGCGCCCGCTCGAGGTGTTCCACGCGCGTAAACCACCATCGTCGGAGCCAGACAATAGCGTGGCGTCCGGGGCGACGCATAACGCGCGCGCGGCGCCGGTGAGCTTGTCTAGGACCAGCGCACCAGATGCGGTGAGCAGATGCGGTGAGGCGTCACCGTCGCGCGTGGCGTGCGCAGCGAACGGGAGCGTGTGCGCGGCATCGGTGACTGTTTTCTTTATCAGTGACAGCATCGCGCGTCGACGTCGGCGCGACGCGCGGCGCGGAGCTGCGTGCGCGTGACTGGCGAGATAACGGCTTTTTGGATTTTTCAAGCGCGTTTGCGTCGCGGGACGCCGGGACACAACATTGGATGCGAATGCGGTCTACAAATGCGCTGTGAGTGATGGAACATGACAATGGAAGAATTGTTTCGCTAACTGGTTTCGGGATTTAGGGCGATGGCGGCGAGGAGTCATCGCCGCGGACGCTGCTCGACGCGCTATTCGCCGCCGGGACGTATTCTCGTCGGAGCACCGAGGCGAGCTTGTTGACTTGGTGTTCCATGGAGTCCATGTACGCTGCAGCGCCGCGGCGAAGGCCAGCGGCGGTTTCGGGCGACGTGTCATTGAGTTCACAGCCGAAAATATCCGCGATTGGTTGAAAACGATAGTAGGAATCCTTTGAGCCGAGTAGATGGCGAATTGTGGCGTCTACTTGATCGACATCGCATGTGGCGTGAATTGTGTTATCCAACCATCCTGGATTACGCGCACCGCGCGCATGTGGCACGGACGCACCTGTGCCTAGGGATACCACGCACAACGGTCGTGACTGTGAGAATAATCGTCGAGCTTCGAATACAGCAACCGCCGTTGGATTGTTACTCGCTATTGCGCCGTCGATAAGCCGAAGTTCAGATTGCACATGTGTCGGTGTTTTCTGCACGTCGTACTTCACGACATCGTCTTCGATAGCATCCGACGCTCCCGTGCCTGGGGAATCTTTAGTGTTTACGCCGCTAGCGCTGGCTTCGCCTTGACGCTGTTCGGAATCAGTCTTTGCTTCGCACGCGCAACCACCTGTGCCTCCTATTTCTTTATCAACCTTGAGCTCTTCTAGATACCAAGGTGCCGCGGTCGTCGCGCGAATAGACTGAACGAGACTAGCACGGTGCTCGCCCGGTAACCTCCCGAGATGCCCTTTCGCTTGACCTTCATGGTGATACGAGCGCATGAGGAACGTCGTCGTCGGCGAACGGCTCACCAGTCGAGAGACCAACGCTACGCGTGGCGGTGGGAAACGTGAAGAATACCATCTCGGGTGAGATGCGATCGTATACAGTGGCTTTTCAGCTTCACCATCAAGCGCCTTATTGAGCATAATTTCAAAGTTCCGCGCCTCTTCTTGACCACGTTGGAACGCCTTGTATACCTGTGTGATGTATGAATCCTTCTTGGGGAATATTTCATCACCCATGTTCGTGTACAGCTCGTTTAATTCTTCAGTGGTCATGCGAAGTAGCCCCGTTCCTACGGCTATGATGCCTCCAGTAGAAGTCCCGACGATTAAATCGAAGCAATCACCGACACACCAATTTTGCGTAGCCTTGAGGATGCGCTCAAGCATCACCAATGTAGCGATGCCACGCATACCACCGCCGTCTAGACTGAGAATGCGAATTGGTTTTTCGTTTGCATTCGCCGATGTCGGATTCACATTATAAGCATGATCCAATAATTCAGCACCGTGGTCACCGAGTGCAGTCACGAGACGCATCGCGCGAGTCCATTGCGAAACGCCGCCTTCTACGTTTGCGCTTCGCCAGGCGTCCAGATGTGAATCATCGCCCATCGGGGGAACTTTCACCTTTTCTTTCAGCTTCTGTAACGCCGCGATATTACCCGATTCTTCGTCCGGCTTCTTGTTCTCGTCCGTTTTACTCTCGTCTTTGCTAGACTCACCCGTGAATGTCACACGACGAATAAGCGCCGCGAATCCTTCACCTGCAGACTGCGAGCTCGGAGACGCCACAACTTCTTTTGGTAGTAAAACTTCGTCAGCGCTAAATTTAAACCTTCCCCTGAACCTTCCAGCGCTCGGTGGATTGGCTTTCGGTTCCATAGGCGGCGGTCTATCCGCGCACGCCTCTGCAAGTTTGTGGCCGATTCGCATCGCCAATTGTTGCGCAAGTCCAACAGTCGGTTGGGTCAGCTTTACATCGATGACGAACGTGCAATCATCAGTACACGATACTGCGGCTAACACCGACTGTTCATCAACGACAAATGCCGGAATGTTCGTCGCTGTATCGAAATTCGGACTCGCCAACAATGGCTGCACCGCGACGCATGAAGGCGTGCGTGTCGGCCACACAAAGATGACCGCTCGCGCTCCGCGTTCGCGTGCGCGCCAAACCAAGCGAGGCGCTTGCCGAATCATAGCAACATGTGCATCCCAGTCTCTGTCTTTTGCGCACAATACGACAATCCCCCCGTCGAATGGCATTGCATCCGCCTCGAGCCAATACTTGTCAATAGTCGTCGGTTTCTTGGCGACCGGCGTGCAAACCTCAGAAGCATCCTGCTTTTCGGCATCGCTGCCTTTGTCAATTTTAGCATCGATCATGGTCCAGTCTTTATCACCATCTTTATCAGGTGATTCGCCGCCTTCCCATATATCATCGTAAGCCTTGAGTATTTTTTGCGCTGGTGTCATGCGTGGCGAAGCATCCTTTCGCATTCGCTGCTTTCGAGGCAATTCAACAAAACCATCGCGATCTTTGGGTGCTTCAATATCAAGGATGTACACTTCACCCTCTATGCGCGCGACATCAGACGCATTGCAAGTCAAACTTGAACGAAGCGCAGTGAACGAGGTAAGTATGTCCTCATGCTTTGCCGCGATGCGAACTGTGGCCAAGTCGGTGAGCGCCATGTGCTCCGCGAGGGACGCCATAGACTGACGAGTTTCATTGCCGAAGAAAGTCGAACTTCCATTCCAAAATGCGTGAATAATGCGCAAAGCTGATTCTGCTGCACCTCGTCTGATGCACTCCGCATACAACGCAAAATTGTCAACTGTCAAGAGTTTGAGGAGCGACTTGACGTAAGCCTTGTCGAGAACTTCAAGCTTATTGTGCGTGCCGGCATCACTAATGCATGCGCAAACGCGCTGCGCAATGTACTCAACCGCGCCGGCATTGACACATTCTGCTGCCGCTAAAGCTCCCCGTGTCAAAATAATACCGCCCAAAAGCATATCAACACTTGGAACAAATGTTGCGTTCGCACTCGATGAAAGCGAATATTTTACAAGCGCGCGAACCAAGTTGTATACGCTCACTCTTGAACCACTCGTGCTATCAAGAATTGCACTCTTCGTGTCAACCATGAGTTGTGAGTAACGGTTCAATCTACCGGTTTCGTCCATTACGCCCCAACCTTCTTCAGAAAAGTCTTTCCAAGGGACAAACAAATCCGATGCGCGCTCTTTCGTACCGCGCTGAACTAACGTTGGAAACCATCCTCCACTGGCATGAGTAAGTGTGGCTCGAATGAATGCCTTACCTTTGGACGGCCCGACGTCAATCCACGTATGAACTTTGCTTTTCGCATTTCCATGAGATAGCACTGCTAAAGCGAGTGGCTTGTCCGCCAACGCCGTTGCGTTTTGAATGGCCAGAGTTGTTTCGTCGTTCGTGTCATCCGCACCGAGTATACCGACAATAACGAGCTGCAAAGCTTTGGTTACTTTTTCAGCAAGCTTTGGCGCGCCACCAGCCCATGGCCCACATGTTGTAATACACAACATGTGTTCTGTGACGCTCTTCCGCGCAACGTCGACTTCACCGCCGTCAAAGAATGCCTTCATGAATGATTGTAGAGCTAATTCGATGTCTTTGGCGCGACGCGCTCCTCCACTAGTATCCCAATTATTTTCATACACCGGTTTGAAGTCGTCCGCTCGAACGATGACGACGTTTAAACCGGGATCTTGCCGCCAACCATCGGTGACTTCAGCAGTCTTCCAGAGTCCGGCGCTTACATCTTCCTCAATCGCGAGTTCCTTCATACCGATATCAGCGACGTCCTTGAGCTCTTCGCCATCTTCTTGTTTGACGTCTTCTACCTTTACCGGTACGTACCGAGCGTAGTGGCCATCAGCGGGGCAAATACTTCTCGAACTCGTCGATTGAGATGGATAACCACTCGCGGTGATTTCAATCTGAGTAGAACGCATAGCTACACTCGCCCTCGACGTAATATAATCAGCCATCGCATCCGAGTCGTCACCAAACGCGCAAAGTCCGACGTTACAAGTTCTGTTCGGAAGCAACTTTACCCTTTTCCATCGCTGTTTAATTTCCGCATCGGACACGTGGCACAACACCCGCGCGTCCTTGGTGTGCGTCTTCACGCCGCTCTCTGCCGCGAGCATAAAAGCCTGCGATACGACCGCGCTGACATCTTCCCCTTCGCCTATGTCCGGCACGATGTCAATCGCGAGTTTCCATCCATCTTCTGGGGCATAATCTACTGGTATCGCGCGCGCGTCCCACTCAACCGTCGCTTCGCCCGCGCTCGTTCGCGTCACCCGAACTCGCTCGACAATCACAACATCAATCGTCATCTCAATCGCCGGCCGTGCATTTGGTATCGTTGCTTTTAATGCATAATCTCCGCTTGGCAAATCGCTCGTGACTTTCCATTTCAGCTTTCCGCGTCCGTCTTCGTTGAAGACGCAGCGTCCGAGCGCTACGTTTTTCCCACTTCGCATCCACGCCGACTGACCTTGCAGCGCCACATCACACTCGGCGTGTTCCCCGGCGACGCGCTCGATATCGATGTCGACATCGGCATCGTGCTCCCATACTTTACCGATGCGAGGTCGGATGAACGCTAGTGTCATCGCGGCGGTACGTTTGGCGGTACGTTTCGTACCAGTGAGAGAGTAATCCAGAAGTCAAAATCAAAATCTGCGCGTTCGAGACTGTATGCGCGTCGTCGTGAGCGTGTGGTATCGACGCAACCCCCGCGTGTGTACTTCGCGTATTTGTGTGACGGTTTTAATGCATCATTTGCGCGCGAGGGTGCGGTTCGACGGGAAAAGCTGTGTACGGTTTGAACGCGCGAGCCAGCGAGTGAGGAATATTACGGTTGGCGCCGCGGCGTAAAAAGTTGAATGTTTTTGTTGCAGAAGTGAAGTGTCTAAGCGACAGCTAGAGAGAAACAGAGAGAGTAATAGTAAGACACACGAGCGCTTAGCCTAAAAAACTCAAAAGGCTTGAATCGAGAAGATTTGGGTCTTCGCCTCCCGGGCTACGCTGTTGTTGCTGCCCGCCTTGATGGGCGTCTGGTGATCCGATGCTCATACCGTTCATGCCGGCTGAGAGTCCATCGGCGGGATTAGACCACATCCCCGGTGCCGTACTCGGAGAAGTGCCACCGAACGCACCCCAGTTAGCGCCGGGGTTGAGATCGGAGCTGACGCCCAAACCGCCAAGGCCCCAGTCGGCACTCACCATGGAGCCTTGCTGCTGTTGCGCGCCACTGTCCCATGTGCTTTGCGTGCCCCATTGTGACGATGCCACGGGGGACGTGCCCCATTCGCTACCCATGCCCGAGAACAAACCTCCAGATTGAAGGCTCTGCGACGAAGCGTCAGGGGCAAATACGTCGCCTAGTGGCAACGGACTCATACCAGCCGTCGCGCCCATTGGTTCCCAGTTACTGTTCGCCGGACTCCACCTAGCAGGCTGCGCCGTTGGTTGTGGCGTCGGCGCTAATACTGGCGGAGCGCCCTTTGGCGCATCTCCCCAAGTGCTAGCGCTTCCGATGGCCGAACCTTGAGTCGCCCACGCTGGTTGCGGAGAATGTGCCAGCGGCTCTTGCACCGCGCCGTATCCCGCCGGAGGCCGGGGGCCAGGCGGGAGGGGCGGTGGACCACCACTGGATTGCCCTTCTTCTTTCAGTCGTCTAGATTGTTGAGATGCAGCCATAGGAGTTGGACCTGATGCGAAACCTGGAGGCATCGAAGACGTGCCGGCGTCCGCCCTTATGCCAGGCACCCGCATAGCCGGCGCCGCGGCCCAGGAGGGTGGCGATCCAGATGGCGGAGGTCTTGCTGATAGCGACTGCTTGTACTTTTCCTCAACCAGCATGGATGCCCTATCTTCCTCGGCTTGTAAGCGTCTAGCGAGTTCTTCGTCCGTCTCTGGCAAACCACCACCGATGTTTAAACTACTTGTCGTTTGTTGTGGCCCTGGTTGCTTAGCTAGCTCTTCTGCCTTTGCGCGCTCTTTTTTCTTCTTGCGCTGTGCAGCTTTCTTCGAAAGCCCCTCTCCCGCGCTAGGTTCAGCCTTGACCGCGTCTGGCTTTTTCGACGCTTCGAGTCTTTTCCGAATCGCTTCCATCTCAGCCATCTCGCGCTCAGCAGCTTCCTCAGCAGCTTTACGAAGCGCAGCTTGACGTGCCGCCGCTTCGTCTACTGCGGGGGCCGCGTTACCTTGCTTTTCTGCCGCTGCTGCTCGCTCTCGCTCTTCTCGCTCTGCTTGCTCCTTCGCCGCGCGCTTCTTCGCCTTTTTACCCATTCCAGCTTCTACTACAGCGGTATCATCTTTCGCGGATGATACGACTTGTTTCCCAACGTTTCCAGTCGGCGCACGTCCGGATGTGACGTATGCACTTTCTACGCTATGAGGTCCCCATTCGGTGACTTCGCCGCTGGATTCATCGACGCGGCCAACCCTCGCTTTAAAACAATACTTTGTCCCTGGAAGCAAGTCACTCACAGTGATGATGGTTTTCCCCTTCACCGAAGTAAAGACTGAGTAGTTCTGTTCCTTGTCTTTCTTGAGGCTAAGCTCCCAACAACGATCTTGCGGTAGCGTTTGTGTGGTTGACTTGGTACGGTACAAGTTGAGCGTGATTGATGAATCGGTTCGCGTCACTAACGTTGGTCTCTGAAGCTTCTCTAGCGGTTCGGCGGCACGTCTAGCTTCGTTCTCTTGCTTGGCCAATTCTGCTGCATAGCGCGCGGCCTCCTTGCGCATCTGCTCCAAATGCTCAAATAGCTGATCGTCGGTCATGCTCGGGCGCCCTCCCCCGCTTCCAGAGCTTTGACTATCGCCCGGTCTACCGAACCATTTGCCAGGCATTCCTCGACTACCACGATTTCCACCCCAGTTCGACGGTAGCGGTTCATGCCCGAAAAAGTTGTGTAAATCAGTGTACTCATCATCATCCGAGTAGTCATCCATGTCGTCCTCGTCCTCGTCGTCGTAGTCATCAAGGCTCGGCAACGAATCGCTCTCACTTTCGTCGTCGTCGTATTCCCCACTGCTCACGTCGTCGTCATCAAATCGCTGACCAAACGCACCAGGAGGCGCGTTGCCCCCGCCATTTCGACCAAACCCACCACCAAAGAAGAAACTCTCAAAGAAACTCGCCGCGAAGTCGCGCATGTCCTCCGCGCTCTCAAACCTGTCGCCGAGCTCAGCCCCTAAGTCGCGACCGCTCAACCCGTATTCGCGCGTCAGCGTCTCATACGCTCGGACGACTTCTCTAAACTTCCGTTCCGCGTCTGGATCACCGCGATGCTTATCAGGGTGATGCCTTAACGCTAACCTTCGATACGCCAGTCGCACCGCTCTCGCGTCGTCATCCCCGCGCACGTCGAGCACTCGCATCGCCTCATCGCGTCTCGCGCGGCGATTCCCCGCGTTGGCGCCGGTATCCTCCCACACCTCATCGTCATCGTCGTCTCCACCGCGCGCATCGACGCTCGAGGGCGCCTGGCGCCCAGGCGCGTGGGACATGTCGTCGTCGCTGGGCGTCTGACGCGGTCAGATCGAGCGACAATCACCGCCCACGCGTCGCGTCTCGCGCGTCTCGCGAACGCGCGTCGCGGATAGATGCGACACAAGAAGCCCCTGCGTGCGTTCGAGCGGGCGAAGGTTGCGCACGCGGTCGTGCGCGCGCGTGTGTGAGGGGCGTTTGGTACGCGAGCGTTGGAGAGGCCAAAGTCAAACTCAGAGACTCGAACGCGTGTGACGGGTGAGGCTTCTCGTGCGAGTCGCGCCTGCGCGGGCGCCACGGGTGTGAATATGCACGAAAATAGAAACCTACGTGCGGTTCGTATGATGCGTGACGCGCAATCGCGCGTGTGCGTGGATTACAAATGAAAATTAAAGCCCAAAAAAACGCTCGACGCATTCGGCGGCTCGCGTCCTACCATCGCTTCACCAATCCGAAGAGCAAGTTCATGAATTCAAGGGGATTCCCGCGTTTGTTACCACCAACCATGGTCCCGTTCGCGATGGCTTTCTGCTCTGCGAACCAGTATCGCCAGCCGACGAGAAACGCGCCGGTGACCGCCATCGAAACGACGACAAACGGTCCAGGAGGTAGCGCGCCCTTCCCGATCGCGCGCAGCGCCAATCCAGCGGGAATGCCCACCGCCCACGATTTTGCCGCGCATACCGCCGCCTCGCTTGGCTCATCCCCGCGCGCCTTGGCGCCAAACGTATCCCCCACGCCCATGGCGCCAAACCAACCCGCGGCGAACGGCGCCGCCGTCGCCAACACGTCGCTCACAAACAACCCTTCGCCGTGATTGCCCCGTCCGATCGCCGCGAACACCACGAGTGCCAACACATCACCACCCACGAGCTGCGCGCGACGAAATACAATTTCGCTCTCGGTTTCCGCCACCGACGGCTTGGCCACGCCTTGAAACTTGGTTTCACCGAGCGGAATCACTTTAATGTTCATCGCCGGTGGCGCGCTCCCTCGCGCGCCGACGTCGCCCGGCCCGGCGCCGAGCGGCGCTTGAACTTCGCGCACATCGCTCGGATCGCGCTTGACGAAGCGTCCAACCTTTGCGGGCGCGCTCGTGCTCGCTTCAGTGTCGTTCGGCGCCTCACCATCGCTCACCGCGCGCGGCGTCGTTATCCGCGTCGCGCGTCGCCCGTGGCGTCGTGAACGGCGCGCTGAGGCGCCGAGCGCGCGCGCGATAATCGGTGCATCGATCGCGGGCGCGGTGTGGGCGAACATCGCGTCGGCGTCGGCGTGTGACGCGCG
>Ga0181552_10001561_pt1 | contig 17377 bp, 10 predicted proteins | sample 011ome_18_FD_130583 | JGI IMG/M metagenome (GOLD analysis project Ga0181552, IMG submission 130583) | Coastal salt marsh microbial communities from the Groves Creek Marsh, Skidaway Island, Georgia - 011501BT metaG (megahit assembly) | ecosystem: Environmental > Aquatic > Marine > Intertidal...
CACCAATATTGGTGCTGCCATCTTCATTGATCAGTATCCTGGCCTGGAAGTCCGAGAGAATAATCTCGGAGATATCGATTGTGTTTTGTGCCAGGGAGAGGCCCATATTGTCGACTTCCAGCCCACCCATACTGACCAGTGATTCACCCAGCAGTTCATCTTCAATCGATACGTTGGTAATAGTCAGATTACCACCAAGTGACAGGGGATCATTTTCGCCGCTGGCAAAATTGATACTGGAGGACAGTGCGCCACTTTCCAGGACCAGCGCTGTGTATTCACCCAGGTAGGGCTGCACCAGCCCCAGAGCCAGGGTGTCTATAGTAAGTGTCCCGGTAATATCTGGAACGGGCAGAACGGCCAGGTCTCCCGACAGTGAAACAGATCCGCCGGTATCCAGGGAAATTCCGACCGACAGTGGAAAGCGAGTCTGTGGTGTGTTGCTTATATTTGTCAGTGCCAGATCGACTGTAGCCGAACCATGAAATGGCGTGGCGAGCGAGGAATCGTTGAAAACCAGCTCATTGCTTTCCATGGAAAATGCATTGACGGCCACCTGCCAGGGGGCAGAATTATTGTCTGAAGAAGGCGATTCAGGTTCGGATTCAACGGGAGTATCCGTTGGCAGTACACGGCTTATCATTCGCTGAAGATCAATGTCCCCATTGCTATCCCGGCTCGCAATCAACTCCAGGCCATCGAAGGTGACCGCCGGAATGATGGCCCTGTTAGCGGGGAGATTGATCTGGCCATTCTCCAGGCGAATGGCATTTCCGCTAAAAAATGGCTCCGCCGCTCCGGACTCTGTGAATTGGAGGGTTTCCAGAGCAACATTGATTCCATTGAGATCAACCCGGGGAGTGGTTCCAGCAAGATCGACGGCATAGTCCAGTGCCAGGTGGAGTTTTCCATCATCCACCTGAAAGGGAAGTGTGTCCTGAAAATAGCGTGCCAGTGTGGACAGGCTGAACCCGGACAGGTTAATGCGGCCATTGAATGCAGGAGGGTTGACCCTGAAGCCACCCTGCCAGGCGATCTGTGCTCCCCCTTCGAGTTCAAGATTTACAGTTTTATCTCCCTGGGCTTCGGGGACGGTGGAGATATCCGCAATATCAGCACTGGCCAGGGTAAGTGTTGTGATGAAAGGGGTCTGTGGTACCTGGTCGGTCAGGTGCAGACTGATATTGGCCAACTGGAGTGAGTCGATGATCAGGCTGACAGGACTTTCGCCACCATTCTCCGACTCGTCTTCCGGCATGTCCCCTACTGCTGTTTCCGGTGCAGAACGTTGCCAGCGGGAGGCCATTTCATTGATGGTATTGGTCTCACTGTTTTCCCTGGTGATATGGACCCCCAGGTCAGCTATGGTTACCTGGGCAAACTGTGCACGCAGTATCAGTAGTCTTAAGGGGTGGAAATTCAGGTGGATATGGCCAGCTTCCAGGAGCCGGGATGAATCGTTATCAGTCACATTCAGCCCGCGTACTTCAAAATATTAGGTGTAGGGATTGAAATAGATTGACTCCACACTGGCAGATAGCTGCAGTCTTTCATCCAGCGTATTGATCAGTTGTCTTTCCACCAGCCAGGGCAGAAGAAGAAAACCTGCGAGGCTATACAGGACAAACAGGGAAGTTGCCCAAAGCAATTTCCTGCGATGACTTTGGAGGAACTGGTGCGAAGACTGATTATTGAAATTCATAGGACAAAATCATGGGAAAATAATGATGGAAGAGAGAGTGCTGATATCGGTGAAAATAGTAGCACACCACATTTAACAAATACCTGTCCGTTCACAAAAAGTGGCGATATTCATGTCCAAGCCAGGGTGCCTCCTGGCGGGTTGAACGCATAAAAAAGCCGGAGCATGCTCCGGCTTTTTTTCAGGTGCGATATGGAATATGAAAGTTACTTGCCAACGGCTTCCCATAACATGGCTTTGGTTTCCGGCTCAGCGCTGGAGTGCACATTGATATAGCGCTCGAAGTCGGTCACCCCAAGTTTCTCCAGGGCAGGGACAAGAGCCTGAACATGGTCGTTGCCCGGTTCTCCACCATGGGGTAATGAAAAGTCACCCTGGAACAGCACTTTCTCTTCCGGGAAATAGGCCACCAGCAGTCCGTTGGAGTGGGGTGCCGGATAGATATGCAGCATCTCCACGGTCATTTCGCCGTCGGTATAGACCTTCCTTGTCTCTACGGAATCCACCCAGACTTTCTGGAGGTTTCTGGACAGGGCATCATCAAGCAGGGTGCGGGGAGTGTTCAGGGCCCGCTCCAGAAACTCTACATTATTGGCCTGTGTGATCACCGTTGCTCCCTCTGCGACGGCAACCGGCAGTCCTGCTGTATGGTCGGAATGGGGATGCGTGACCATGACATAACGGATTGGCTTGTTTGGATACATATCCTTGATTTCGTCAATATAGGCTGCCACAACATCATGGCTGGCGCCGGCTTCAAGCATCATCACGTGATCCTCGAATTCGGCAACCAGGGAGTCGTAACCGCCCGGGCCCGTATTCAGACGATACAGGCGATCACCGAGTTTTTCCGCGCTGACGGTAATGTCCCGTCCTCCGCCACCGAAACCGCCGCCAGTGCGCTCGGGTGCTGGTAGCAGGGAGGCCACATTGGCCATGTTGGCATCGGCATGAGTCACATCCACTTCAAAGAAGGGCCAGCCGCCGCGGGTCTGCACAATGCTGGTCGGGGCCATGAAGCCGCCGAAGTCGCGCCAGTCCTGGTAGGAAGCAAGTACATGCATATCCCCCATGATGTTGTCTTCTACCCAGGTTTCCACGTATTCAACAAGGTGGTCGTCATTAATATAGCCGTTGATGACATAACTGGCACCTGAAGGTGCTTTAACCGCGGGACTCCAGCTTAATACCACATAACTTTCACCATTCAGGGCACGCCGATTGGCGGTGGTCTGGTGTTCAGCAGCTCCCTTGAGGAATCCCCACGGAGTGATGTAGAGCTCCAGGGATGCTTTCCAGGGTTGTGACAGATCGGCCTGTTCTGCCGTGACCTGCTCAAAAAAAGTCCCATCGCTGACCGTAGTAGATCCGCCCGGACCTATATTCATGGTTCTCCCGGTATGCCGCATGGCCGGGGCATCGAGATCAATGACGCGCTCATAGGCACGGATCGGCCTCATGGGGTCATGAGTGCCCTGACAGATCATGGCGCCGCCATTGGCTCCGCATTGCTGGAAAGCCACATTACGGGCAGCACCGGACAGACTGACTGAGTCAACATTGCCAAGTACACGTTGTGCATTGGCGATAGTCGATTGGACGTTTTGTGCCGTGGCGCAACCATTAAAGGCCGCCAGGCAGAATAAGCTAAAAAACAGTTTCTTGATGGTGGTCATTTTCCCCCTCCTGTGTGGGTCAGGCATTTTTACCCGGCATACTTGTAATCATACTGCTTGTTATTCTTTCATGATGCCGGACAGTGCCCACCTTATACTCTTTATGGTTAGCAGGGAGCAAGGTTATCAGAGTCATTACCGTTTCGTCAGAATATGGTCCTGATTATCATTTTTCTTGCCTATTCAGCCTGGTATAGCCAGTCATCATGATTATCAGCATCGCACGGGGGTAATCCGTGCTATTATCCGCGCCCCCTGATTCCTCCCCCGGAAAACCGGGACATTTTTCTGCCCGGGCAATGACATAGGCAGTCATTCAGCAGGCACCATTCTGTTTAAACGAGATTTACATGAATACCGAAACGGTCTCCACGTTCAACGAGCTACCCCTGTCTGCCCCTGTCCTTGAGGCGATCCGGGCAACGGGCTATGAAACCCCATCTCCCATCCAGGCCCAGACAATTCCCCTGTTACTTGAGGGTCGTGATGTATTGGGCCAGGCCCAGACCGGTACCGGTAAAACTGCGGCGTTTGCCTTGCCCGTGTTATGCCAGCTGGATCTGAAACAGCGTGACCCCCAGGTGCTGGTACTGGCACCCACCCGGGAGCTTGCCATTCAGGTGGCCGAGGCCTTCCAGACCTATGCCAGCAAGATTCCGGGATTTCATGTGTTGCCAGTTTATGGTGGCCAGGATTATCCCACCCAGATTCGTGCCCTGAAACGCGGCGTACATGTTGTAGTAGGAACGCCGGGTCGGGTCATGGACCATATGCGTCGCGGCACGCTTAAACTGGACAACCTGGCTACCCTGGTCCTTGATGAAGCGGATGAAATGCTGCGTATGGGTTTTATTGACGATGTCGAGTGGATTCTGGAGCAGACACCTCCACAGCGCCAGATAGCCCTGTTTTCCGCCACGATGCCGAAAGAAGTCCGTCGTATTGCAGAAAGCCATCTTAATAATCCGGCCCTTATCACCATCAAGGCAGTAAAGGCCACGACTGACCTTATTCGTCAGCGGGTATGGCCGGTTAGCGGAACCCACAAGCTGGATGCCCTGACCCGGATTCTGGAAGCGGAAACAGTTGATGGGGTAATAATCTTTGTCCGTACCCGACACCTGACGGTGGATCTGGCAGAAAAACTGTCAGCGCGCGGGTATGCTGCGATGGCTCTTAATGGTGATATTCCCCAGGCCCAGCGTGAACGTACTGTCAATCAGTTGAAGAAGGGGACGCTGGATATTCTGGTTGCGACAGATGTGGCAGCACGAGGTCTGGATGTGGATCGTATCAGTCATGTGATTAATTACGACATACCCTATGACACCGAAGCTTATGTCCATCGAATAGGACGCACGGGTCGTGCCGGTCGTCAGGGAGATGCGATATTGTTTGTTGCTCCACGGGAGCGCCGAATGCTTGGTGCTATTGAACGGGCCACCGGGACAAAAATCGAGACAATGACCCTGCCGTCCACTGAGGTAATCAATGACAAGAGAATTGCCCGTTTTACACAGGCGATAACAGATACACTGGCCAACTCTGACCTTGGCCTGTATCACCAGTTACTGGAAAAGTATCAGATGGAACACAATATTCCGGCCATCGAAATAGCTTCTGCGCTGGCAAGCCTTGTCCAGGGAGATGAACCCCTTTTACTGCAACCCAGGGATGAATCTCGGCCGAAAAAACGTCGGGAACCGGATGACCGAAAGAAACCAGGTAACCGGCTTGATCGAAAAGGTCGAAAAGATGGAAAAGATCGGCCGGACAGAAGCAATGCCAAAAAGCGTCCCCATCGAAGAGATGCCTTACCTGAATCCGACATGGAACGTTTTCGTATTGAGGTTGGGCACGATGACAAGGTAATGCCTGGCAATATTGTTGGAGCTATTGCCAATGAGGCTGGAATAGAGAGCAAATATATCGGTCGTATCGATATCTATGATGATTACAGCACGATTGACTTGCCCAAGGGGATGCCCAAGGAAATTTTCAAGGATCTCAAACGTACCTGGGTATCCGGAAAACAGCTTCAAATCACGCGACTGTCCGAACAGGCGGGTAAAGATGCAAAGGCAGGCGAGAAAAACAAAAAGAAACCAGCCGATTCCAGGCGCCGCCCCAGGAAGAATTCCCGGCCTAAGTCTGTAGGAGAATAAACCGCCGATTGAGTCGAATCAGATTTCGACGGCCACCTTGTAGGTCGGGTCTTCGATAATATTCACATCGATTATTTTTTCGGCATTTTTCAGCAGCTGTAGGCAGTCCGGACTCAGGTGTCTCAAATGCAGCTCTTTCCCTGCCCGGAAATAGCGTTCCGTAATCTTGTTCAATGCTTCAATGCCGGACATGTCATTTACACGGCTTTCCCTGAAGTCGATGATGACCCTGTCAGGATCATTGGGCACATCAAATTTTTCCCCAAACGCCTGCACTGAACCAAAAAAAAGTGGGCCGTAAATTTCGTAGTGCTTGGTCCCTTTATCATCAATGTATTTACGTGCACGGATACGCTTGGCATTTTCCCACGCAAACATCAGCGCAGAAATAATGACACCGATCAGGACTGCCAGGGCCAGGTTATGCAGGAAAACCGTAATGGCGGCAACGAGGATGCCGACCAGGTTGTCGCGATAAGGCATCTTGCCGATGGCGCTGATACTTGCCCATTCGAAAGTACCAATAGCGACCATGATCATCAGGCCGGTGAGCGCCGCGATAGGCATCTGCTCAATGTACTCGGCACCGAACATGATGAAGATCAGCAGCATGACGGCAGCCACTATGCCGGAAAGACGCGCCCGTGCCCCGGAAGAGATATTGATAAGACTCTGTCCAATCATGGCGCACCCTCCCATACCGGAAAACAGCCCGGTAACGGTATTGGCGAGTCCCTGGGCAACCGCTTCCCTGTTGCTTTTGCCACGGGTTTCGGTGATTTCATCAATCAGGTTAAGTGTCAGCAGACTTTCAATCAGGCCAACGCCAGCCACAATAAAGGCATAGGGAAGAATGATGCCAAGGGTCTCCAGCGTAAAAGGAATATCCGGCAGATGGAAGGGTGGGAAGCCGCCCTTGATGGAACTGATATCTCCGACTGTGCGGGTGTCAATACCCAGACCAAGGACGATAGCCGTGATCGTGAGAATGGCAGCCAGGGAGGCGGGAATGGCTTTCGTGAGTTTGGGCAGGCCCCAGATAATAATCATGGTCAGTCCGACTAGCCCCAGCATGACATACAGTTGCTCACCGACCATCCATTGCTGATGTCCCTCTGATCCTGTCACCTTGAAGGAAGTCAGCTGTGCCAGGAAGATCACAATAGCCAGTCCATTTACAAAACCGAACATGACAGAATGGGGTACCAGACGGATAAACTTGCCCAGCTTGAGAAAGCCAGCACACATCTGGATCAGCCCCGCCAGGACAACGGTGGCAAAAATATATTCCACTCCATGACTTTGTGCGAGACTGACGATGACAACAGCTACTGCACCTGTTGCCCCGGAAATCATGCCGGGTCTGCCACCAAAGACTGAGGTAACAAGGCCAATAGTAAACGCGGCATAGAGACCGGTCAGGGGAGACAGACCAGCTATAAGGGCAAAGGCAATCGCTTCGGGGACCAGTGCCAGTGATACGGTGAGACCGGACAGGACTTCAGTGACTATATTGATGTTTTTGGAGCGGTCGAACAGGTTAAGAACATAATTCATGTAGTGCGGTGTAATTCCAATAAGCAAAAGCACCGGAAACTCGGTGGAGTCCGGCGATAAGTAAAAAAACAAGTACCTGGAATTGTCGAAAGGGGTCGGCCAAGGTCGACGCCGGGGGACAGGAAGTACAACAAGGCGCGCACTGTACACTATCAAGGTCGTAAAGAAAACGTCAGACCGCTAATTGCCTGGATGAGAGTGCCAGGGGGAGACCGTTGTGATAAAACAGGTCTCTAAAAAGAGGATATGCCTGATAAGGGATACTTGGGGGGGGGATTATGAACTTGCGTGTTCACACAACCGGTAAATGGCTGGCTATTGCCGTCTCAGTTAGCACGTGTTTTTTGCAAGGTGACATATTACTGGCACAACAGGTTGTTGCCCCTGATTATGAGAGTGTGGGAAGGGGAGCGCCCCTGATGCCTGCCATACCAGGGCGTCAGCGAACGCCCCCGGAGATGCTTGAAGCCTATCCACCCGCAGAAATTGATGGTTATCCGCAGGAATACTGGATGGTAGGACCTTTCAGGAGCGGTAATGTGGGGTTGGATGGCGCAGGAAAAGGAGAGGTTGTCGCATCGGCAACCAATGGTGATGCACCCCCGGAAATTGAACCACTCCCTGTCGATCTTTTTACCTCCACTGACTTTTATGCCGACCGGGCCCTGTGGAGTGATCCCCGGTATTTTCGCTGTAATAGCTCTGAAGCGATCCAGGCCCAATGGTCCACCGGACTGGTTGGTGATAACCCGCCAGGGACCGCCGCCTGGGGATATTGTGATCGTGATTATCCCCGCGAAGCCATGGTCAGTCCCTATTCTTTTGAGAGCGCCCAGGCTCATTATCAGGCCCTGATGGCAGAAGCCCGGCAGCGGGGTGGCCCCACATCGCATACCTATTCCACTGTACCGGCCGAGTGGAATGGACGTTATGTATGGCCGCGGGGTCAGAACTGGTATGCGGAACTGTTCTGGAGCCAGGTGCCCACCGTCCTGTCGCTGATGACGGAGGAGTACCAGACACGTTTTGTGCAGGAGGCCTATCATCATGGCAATACCAATGCCGCCCAGTGGCCGGCCATGTTCTGCTGGCCTGAGGGTTTCATGCGACGTTTTCACTATCATGGTGTTACCAATCAGCCACACCAGGTGCTCGTGACTCCGGAGCTGGTGCAGTTGCTGGCCGGCGATGCAGATAACTTTATAACCAATATTCACATAGGCCGTGAATTCAATATGGAAGGAGTGGTACCCAGACTGGGTGCAGATGTACCCCAATGGTATGGGGAAACGATTGGTTTCTGGGATGGTGATATCCTTGTTACCTGGACATCAAATATCCAGGGCTGGAAGGTTCATGGCGGGATGGAGTTTTCCAGTCAGCTGCAGGTAATTGAAATCTACCAGGCTAACCGGGATGAAAACGATACTGTTTATGGCTTGAATCATGAAGCGATTTTCTATGACCCGGAAGCCCTGGTGGAACCTATTCGGATTGTGCGTAACCTGGAAAAACAGAGTGAACTTGGTGAAGGGGTGCCTTACCAGTTTATCGAATGTACACCGTCAATTTTTAATGTGGAAGGTCGAGCCACACCAGTTGCGCCTGGAACTGTAATTGAATACAAGGTGCCAGACATGTATGGACGCCCCTGGGCAGAAAACTGGGAAGAGTTTCATGAACAGGATATGGAAAGGGACCAGGAAGAAGTGGATATTTTCAGTTTCGAATGACGTTAAATAAAGCCCAGAAACCAGTTGAAGTAATAACGAAGGGCGATAAAAAAGCAAAGAGTATCGATAAGGTGGAAAAGGAAGGTAGTTGAGCCGCGAATGGCGCCTTTCTCCCTTATTTCGTAATTAAGGTTCCAGAATGTTTTTAACAGCTGGGAAATTCCGGAATCCTCAGAGCGGGAGAACGTATTAAGGCTAAAAAAGAAAATAAATTGCCAGACAATAAATATCACAAAAAATAGATTAAAACTGGGTAAGAGGAAACTGTAAAAAATACTCTCACTATTCATATCAGTGTGCTGCAGGGAAACAGCTCCCAATATGTATATGACAGTTGTCAGCATTTTAGCAGGTCAGATGAACAAGCCTGTGATTTCCGCCAGGTGAACGGCGTGCTTCCTTACCGTTGATTTCACGGAGGATCATCTTACATTCATTATGATTCTACCAGGACTTCAAGTACATATGGGCCAGGGGCATTTAATGCCGTGGTAAGTGCTTCATCAAGTTGCTCTGCATTATCAACGCGCGCGCCATCACAACCCATACCTTTTCCTACAGAGACAAAATCAATGCCACCAAGATTACTGCCCACAACTTCATCAAGGTCAAAAATGCGGCCAAACATTTTCAGTGCCTCATAGCTGGCATTGTTGATAATAATGAAAGTGATGGGCAGATTCTGGTTGGCTGCTGACCACAGACCCTGAATGGCAAACATCGCCGAGCCATCACCCAGAAGCGCAATCACCTTGTCCTCAGGACGCGCCATCGCGATCCCTACTGCGGCTCCTAGACCATGACCCAGCCCACCGCTGGCACAGGTATAAAAAGTATCTCTTTCCAGAATGGGCAGGTAATCATGCATTGGTCCGCGACAGCTGGGAGCTTCTTCAACGATGATTGAATCGGGAGCACGTAATTTCGCCAACTGCTGGAGCACATATTTGTCATTGAATGGCTTGCCTTCAAGTACCGGTGCGGGAGGCTTTGTTTCAGGGATTGCCCTGGGTTTTGGAGCAGACTTGGTATTGAGAAATTGAAGAGCCGGCTTCATGCTGCTGATGACAGCTGTACCGACAGGTGACCAGGCGGCAGTATTGGCATTATCCACAATCTGGTAAAGCTGGCTGCCTTCGGGAATGTGGGGGCCGGTGCCTTCAACATGATAGGTGAAGGCCGGGGCACCCAACACTACAATCACATCATGACCTTCCAGGGCTTTGACAATTTCCTGGCGGCTGGCGGCAAGGAATCCGGCAAACAGGGAATGATCTTCCGGGAAGCTGTTACGTGCCGACATGGGACTGGCATAAACTAGACTGTTGTGGGTTTCAGCCAGACTGATTATTTCTTCCCAGGCATCCTCCCGCCCAATACCGGCGCCTACCACTAATGCGGGTTTCTGTGCATTGTTAAGTGCGTTGGACACCTGTTCCAGAAGTTGCATTTCACCCTGGATTAACTGGCTTATGGCTCGTACATCTGGTGCATCGCAGTAGCAGTCCCAGTCATCTATGGGTACCGAGACGAAGGTCGGTCCCTGTGGCGCCTGCATGGCGGTGTAATAAGCTCTCGCCATAGCCAGGGGGACATCTTCAGCGCGGGCTGGTTCACAACTCCATTTCACGTATGGCATGGGAAATTCAGCGGCCTGCTGGGCATAAAGAAAGGGCTCAAAAGGCAGAATGGACCGGGCCTGTTGGCCTGCTGTTATGACCAGCGGGGTCTGGTTTTTAAAGGCGGTAAAAATATTGCCTGCAGCATGTCCTGCACCCACGGCGGAATGCAGATTCACCACGGCAGCATTGCGTGTGGCCTGGGCATAGCCATCGGCCATGCCAACCACAATACTTTCCTGCAGGCCCAGCACATATTTAAAATCTTTCGGGTAATCACGAAACATGGGTAGCTCGGTAGAACCCGGGTTACCAAATACCCTGTCGATACCAAAGCTTTGGAACAGGCTCATTACCGCCTCACGGACAGTTACCTGTCCGGGCAGAGGATCAGGCCTGTTATGAACAACTTTGGGTTTTTCGTATTCTGACATAATGCTTTCCTTTCTTCGGGACAATTTATTATAAGGGTTGCAGTGATTACTTCACTAATTTTACTAATCTTGTCCTGTAGAGTGACGCATAAAAGCATGCTGATTATTTTTTAACAACGGGGTTTTCAGTATTGCCGGGCTGCATTGACAGTGATGATCAAGTCTTGCTGGACCTGAAGGGTAGTGCGGCATGACGGGAGTGAATCACCACCATTTCACTCAAGTCTTTCCAGACTTGTTTTACCCTTGTAAAACAAAAATCTGCAACTGCTGCCCGCTGGGTTGGACGGCATAACCGCTTATACCGCAAATACTGGAATCTTTCAGAGGAAGCTCGACGAGGCAGGAATACCCGTTTATTCTTGCTATACACAAACTGTCCGTCTTTGAAGACTTCAATCCAATGTCAGGCTTATATATATTAGGGGTTTGATGATACTTGTCCTCGCTTGTAGGTGATGCAATGAATAGAACACTAGACATGCTGTCTGTAGTTCTCTCCATGATGATTGTCTGGAGTCCTGTAGCCAATGGTGGTGATGAAACGCCAGTGAGCGGGGATGTTGCTTATGCAGGGTTCGAAGCCTGGGCGGGAAACAGTGATCAGGAACTGGAAGTCCTGGAGAGATACTGTATTGAATGCCACAACTCTTCGGATTGGGCGGGAGAGGTAGCCTTCGACATTATGCCCTTGCAAGACCTGAATCACGACGCGGCGATTTGGGAGGAAGCGATACGAAAGCTTCGTGCGGGGTTGATGCCCCCTCAGGGAAATCCACGCCCGGAACGAGAGGTCCTCGATGACATGGTGCGCTGGTTGGGAACAGGCCTGGATTTAGCCTGGGATCTATCTCCGAACCCCGGTGCGGAACCGGTTTCGCGCCTCAATCGCAGGGAGTACGGAAATGCAGTGATGGATTTGCTGGCTTTTGATGCGAGGGATCTCGTGGCCACGCTTCCGGCTGATGCAACGGCCGGCGGATTTGACAATATTGCACAGGCTCTAAGCATGTCACCGACCTTGCTGGAGAGTTACCTCTCGGTGGCACGACAGATCAGTCAACAGGCGGTAGGCGATATGGCCACGGCACCGACACAGGTCGAGTACCAGGCCGGTGGCAGGGATACCCAGCAAACCTATGTCGAAGGGCTCCCGCTCGGTACGCGCGGTGGAATGGTGGTCGAGCACTATTTCCCGGTTGATGCGGAATACGAATTTCAGGTTGCGGCCAATATCCCCGTCGCCGGTCGGGGTAACGATCAGGGGCGGATGATCTGGTGTGGCGGCCCCACTCTTGAGGTCATGTTCAATGGCTATCCCATGCCGGTACAGGACTCCCGAAATTTTCGGCTTCAGGTGCCCGCAGGCTCTCATGAAATTGCCATTGCGCTAATTGATGAGCAGCGGTGTGTAGGTGCTGGCGAGCTCTATCTCGCCGATGTCAATGCCTCGAACGGAAGAGTTCAGGGTCTGGAAATTGATGGGCCGTACAACATTACGGGGCCAGGGGATACACCCAGCAGAAGGGCGATCTTTGTTTGTCAGCCGACACAGACTCAATCGGAGCAGGCCTGTGCCCGACAGATACTGAGAAATCTCGCCACTCGTGCCTATCGACACCCTGTAGGTGCCAATGATCCCGAAGTGGATACCCTGATGCATTTCTTTGAGATGGGTCGCAGCGAAGACGGCGGGAATTTTGAGAGCGGCATTCAGAATGCTCTGACGTGGCTTCTTGTAGACCCCAGGTTTGTGTATCGATTCGAGATAGAGCCCGAGGATCTGACAGCCGGGGAGATCTATCAAATTAGCGATCTGGAGCTGGCCTCAAGGATGTCCTTTTTCCTGTGGAGTAGTATTCCGGATGAGTCCTTGCTGGCATTGGCGGCGCAGGAAAGGCTGAATGATGAGGATGTACTGACGCAAGAAGTGCAACGCATGATGGCAGATGCACGCGCGGAAGCCTTGCTGGAGAATTTTTTCGGCCAGTGGCTGAATTTGCGCGAGCTGGATGAAGCGGCGCCACAGAATGCGGCATTCGATGAAGCTTTGCGTGAAGCTATGCGACTGGAAACCCTGAGTTTTGTTCGTAGCCTGATCCGCGAAGATAAAAATCTGTTGGGCCTTCTGGACTCGAACTATACCTATCTCAATGAACGTCTGGCGAATCATTACGGCATAGAAAATGTTTGGGGTGGCTACATGCGCCGGGTCGAGCTACCTGAGGACAGCCCTCGTCGAGGACTGTTGGGGCACGGCAGTATACTGACCGCGACATCGGTACCGGACCGGACCTCTCCGGTAATCCGCGGGGCCTGGATCGTGGAGAATATGCTCGGTGCCCGAGTACCAAGTCCGCCCCCCGGCGTTGAAACGAATCTTGATGCAGCGGCCCCCAGTCCGGATGTGCAAGCAGATACACTGCGGCAGCGATTGGAGATGCATCGTATCGACCCTGCATGTGCGTCTTGCCACAAGATCATGGATCCCGTTGGATTTGCCCTGGAAAATTTCGACCTGGTCGGGCGCTGGCGATCATTCGACAATGGGCTACCAATCGATACATCATCCGAGATGGTCGACGGTACCTTTATTGATGGGCCTGCTACATTGCGAGCCGCTTTGCTGGCAAGGCCTGAGGCATTCAAGGCCTCCATCAGCGAGCGTTTGCTCACGTATGCACTGGGTAGGGAATTGGAGCACTATGACGAGCCTGCGGTGCGGCGCATAATCAAACAGGCAGACTCTGGGGGGTTTACAATGACTGCACTGGTGAAAGCGGTTGTGATGAGTGATCCCTTTCAGCAGCGTATCAAGCTGGAAGCAGAGGTCCCCGTCACTGCGCAACTGTCGTCTCCTTGGGAACAGCGACAGACAGAATAAAAAACGGAGCAGAGGATGCATTTTTTAACGAAGAAACATCTATCCCGCCGCAAACTGCTTCGCGGCGCCGGCGTTTCATTGGCACTGCCTCTTCTGGAGTCCATGATTCCCGCCGGGATGGTACGCGCTGCCGAACAGGCTATGCCTGGATCAAGGCTGGCTTGTCTCTATGTGCCGCATGGGGCAATTCGGGATCGGTGGGAGCCGTCGAACGTTGGTAGGGATTTCGAGTTTACTCCGACACTCAAAGCTCTGGAGCCATACCGCAACTACATCAATATCGTCAGCGGTCTGGATTTACCGGTGGCGAATGAAGGTCCTCCCTCGGCCGGCCAGCATCATAACCGTTCTTCCCAGTGCTGGCTTACCTGCGTTGCGCCCGGTACCGGTCCATCACCAACATCAATGGATCAGCTGGCAGCGGATTACATCGGTCAGGATACTCAGCTGCCGTCGCTTGAGCTGGCGCTGGAAGCCCGTGCGTCGATATCCTACCGTACGCCGAGTAATCCGATGCCCATGCAGATCAATCCGCGGGTAGTTTTTGAACGCCTGTTCGGTGACGGCAGTTCGCCGCAAGAGCTCGCCGCGCGTCGGGCGCAAAAGCAGAACATACTGGATATCGTGCGCCAGGAAATTAACGCATTGCAGAGCACACTGCCTTCTGGCGACCGGATCCGTATGGAGCAGTACCTGAATGATGTCCACGAAGTGGAGCGCCGTCTGAATCTGGAGGTTGACACCATGACAGCAGGGCTGGAATTGCCTGACAGGCCGGTGGGCATTCCGGAGAACTTCAGGGATCATGCGAAGCTGATGTTCGATCTGATCACGCTTTCCTGGCAGGCCGACCTGACGCGTGTGTCCACGTTCATGCTGGCGCGGGAATTGAGCAATCGCGCATTTCCGGAGAGTGGAGTGAATGAAGGCTTTCATAATTGCTCGCACCATATGGAGGTTGCAGAGAATATGAACCGCCTTGCGCAACTGAACGCCTATCACCTAAGCAACACGATGGGCTACTTCGTAGAAAGACTCAATGCCACACCAGACGGCGATGGTACTTTGCTGGATCATTCCCTGGTGCTTTACGGCAGCGGAATGGGAAATTCGCAGGATCACAATCATAGTGAGCTTCCGGCCGTCCTTGCGGGCGGGGCATCTGGGAGAGTGACTGGCGGGAAGCATATACGCGTGGACAGCGGCACCCCGATTTCAAATCTCCTGGTGACCATGCTCGACAAACTGGATGTGCCCGTTAACGATTTTGCAGACAGCAACGGTATCGTTCCACTTTAGAAAAGAGAGAAGGTGCCGACGTGAAAAAATTGCAGAAAAAGGTTTCATGTTACCCGCGTCAGTTGGGTTATGTCCTGGTAATCTGCGTGGTGGTCCTGTTTGGTGGTCCATTGGCCGCGCAGCCACTTTCAGTGCCCAGACCGGACCAGGTGCAGGCATCGTTGGTAGCCGAAGCTGCCAGGCAAGGGGACCGACAGGCAGTACAGGCCCTTCTGAGACAAGAGCACGATGTTAATGGCCTTGGCCGGGACGGTACACCGGCATTGCACTGGGCAGTTCGCGTCAATGACCGGGAGTTGGCCAACTTGCTGCTCAAGGCCGGTGCACACGTGAATGCTGTCAACCGGTATGGACAAGCCCCGTTGCATGTTGCTCTGGAGAATCGCCATACAGATATGGCGAGGCAGTTGCTGGAAGTTGGTGCGGACGTGGAACAGACGGATTTAACCGGCGAGCCGCCACTGATGCTGGCAATACGACTTGGTGATCAGGACATGGTGGAGATATTGCTGGCGAACGGGGCACAGGTAGATGCCCGGGATCTGAATTATGGGCAAACGGCCCTGATGCTTGCCGTGCGTGAGGAACATGCCGGGTTGGTAGAACGTCTTCTTGCGGAAGGCGCCGATGTAAATGCACAGAGTCATGCTGGTGAGCTGCACAGAATGGTCCTGCCCAGTGAAGTACCTGTAGGTACGTCTCAGGGAGTGGGTATCAACCGGTCAGGATTGCCGGACAGAGGGATGCGTTACCCGATCACCGGTATGAAAACGCCGCTGTTGTATGCGACCCGACAGGGCAATTTAGAACTCACCCGGGAATTGGTGGAAGCCGGGGCCGACATCGAGACGGCGGATGCCAATGGCATCACACCGCTTATCAATGCGATTCTGAATCACAGCATTGTAAGCGTGAATCGCTCCGGGCAGAGCGATCATCTGAAAGTTGCGCAGTATCTGGTCGGGGCAGGTGCAAACGTCAATGCCCAGGATTGGTACGGACAGACACCTCTCTGGGTCGCCGTTGATACCAGAAACCTGGAATTTGCAGTGACAGAAACGACCAATCGGGTGGACAGAGAAGAGGCATTTGCGCTGATAGAATCCCTGCTTGCGGCGGGTGCGGATCCCAATCCACGGACAAGGGAATTCCCTCCTGAAAGACGCTTCATCGCTGGCACAGGTTCCAACGGTTGGGTTGATATGACAGGGCAGACGCCATTTCTGCGCGCCTCAGTTGCAGGCGACCTGCGGGTTTTACACCTGCTGCTCGACTACGGGGCCGACCCCAATATTACAACCTTTGATGGCACTAACTCGTTGATGCTTGCTGCCGGCATTACCTGGGCTGTCGCGGAAACTTTCGATGAAGGTGCCGATGCTCTCCTGGAAGCGGTGAAGCTGGCACATGCCCTTGGTAATGATATCAACGCCGTAAATTCATTGGGTCTGCGCGCGATTCACGGTGCTGCCAATCGGGGCTCTGACGACATTATTTTGTATCTTGCTGAAAATGGTGCGCTTCTGGATGTGGCCGACAATGAAGGCCGAACAGCCATCAACTGGGCAGAGGGTGAGCTTACGGGTGCCAGGGCACCGACGCGAAAGCCGGAGACCATCGCTTTGTTGCAGGAGTTGCAGGCCCAGACTGAGCCAGAGTAAAAATTGAACCGATTATCCTTGTGCGCACATATGAAGTAACTGTACTTTTTATTTCTTTCGATACCTGCGGGTCGTTGTTGAATGACACGGGGATTTCAGTAGAGCTCGAATAGCTCAGCGAGCTGTCAGGAAATGAAACTCTTTGGCTCTTGTGATTCAGGAGAGCTGCGCTCTCCCTACCGGTTGTGTGTAAGCTCTAGGTGGTATATTGCCGGGCTCACTATCCGGTGTAGGTAATCTTTGGAGGATAAGTGGTGCCCAGAGGCGGACAAATTTGTCAGGAACAAATTTGGACAGCCGCAGGCTGGGCTTTAGCCCGAGCACATGGATGTGCGAGTCCATCGAACCGTTTATCCTCGTGCGGATAGTTGAATTATCTGTGCTCTTAAAGAGTCTTACGAGGCCTAAAGGTTGTTGCGGAATAACGCGAGGATTTTAGCAGTGCGCAGCGCTGCCATTGAGCGGAGTAAATCGAAGTAACTAAAAAGAAATGGTGCCCCGAGGCGGACAAATTTGTCAGGAACAAATTTGGACAGCCGCAGGCTGGGCTTTAGCCCGAGTACATGGATGTGCGAGTCCATCGAACCGTTTATCCTGGTGCGAAGAACTGGGGTTTCTATTCTGATTACATGTTACGAGACCTGAAG
>Ga0181552_10001571_pt1 | contig 17333 bp, 13 predicted proteins | sample 011ome_18_FD_130583 | JGI IMG/M metagenome (GOLD analysis project Ga0181552, IMG submission 130583) | Coastal salt marsh microbial communities from the Groves Creek Marsh, Skidaway Island, Georgia - 011501BT metaG (megahit assembly) | ecosystem: Environmental > Aquatic > Marine > Intertidal...
ACTTTGTTAATTTCAAATTTATTTTTAGCAATTAGAAAACTTTCTTTAGCCATATTTTGAATTACTTCCTCTTTTTCCTCAAGTAATCTAATCATTGCATTTGTAAGAGACGCGATGTCTCTTGCGGGTATCAACAAACCATTTTTTTCATGCACAACGGTTTCACGGCAACCTGGTACATCAGTTGTAATTATAGGTCTTCCTGTTGAAAGTGCCTCAAGGGTGGAGCGCGGTGTTCCTTCTCGATAAGAGGGTAATACATAATATTTACATAATCTTAAGATAGATTGGACTGATTTAATTTCACCTAAATATTCAATATACCCCTCATTAATCCATGATTGTAATTCTTTAGCCATTATGCCGGACGGGTTTTCATCTAAAGAACCAACTAGTTGAAATCTTGCATTGGAAAAACGTGAGCGCACAACTTTAGCAGCTTCAACATATTCTCTTACACCTTTGTCAACTAATAATCTTGAAATCATTAAAAAAACTGGTTTTGAAGGAAGATCTGATAATGGATATGTGTTTAAATCAACACCTGAACCATTGACAACATAGGATATATTTTGATCTTTAATTATTTTTAATTCTGCAAATAAAGATTGATCATCTTTATTTTGAAAAATAATTTTAGATGAGTTCTTTAAACTTATTTGATATAATTTAGTTATAATATATTTGACAATTTTATGTTTGATTGATTCTTTATGAATAAAAGCATAACCTAATCCTGTGATCATAGGGATATAACTAATTTTTTTGAAATATTTTAATACTAGACCTGTATATATTACTGGTTTAGCTGTGTAAGAAATTATTATGTTAGGTTTAGATTTTTGGATAATTCTAAAAATTTTCAAAATAGTTTTAAAGTCCTTAAAAAAGTTTAAACTCACACTTGAGAGTGAAAAAATATTTATATTAACACCTAAGTCTTTTAATTCTTTTTGTAAATTATCTGAAAATCTATCCTTAGGTGAAGCAACACTCACTTTATAACCTTTAGATATTAGTTTTTTAATTAGATTAAGTCTAAAATTTATTAAAGATGGGCCATAGCTTGCAATTATTAATATATGCTTCATTATTTTTCTCTATCTTTCCATGCTTGAAACATTAAAATATCCCATAAATCTGATTGCCAATTTCTCTTAGCTGAAAGATGTTCTGCCCATTTGTTTCTAATTATTTTTTGATTAAAATAACCTTCTTCTTTTAATCTTTTTTCATTTAATAAATTTTCTGCCCAATCTCTAAGTGGCCCTCTTAACCAAAAATTAATTGGAGCCCCAAATCCCATTTTTGGCCTATCTGTTAAATTTTCTGGGACATATTTTTTTAATATTTGTCTTAAAACCCACTTACCTTGACCATTTCTAAATTTTAGAGAATGAGGTATTTTGCAAACATGTTCTATGAGTTTATGATCCAAAAAGGGAACTCTCGTCTCAAGAGATGATGCCATAGCAGCCCTATCAACTTTAACAAGAATATCGTCAGGTAAATAAGTTATAAAATCTAGAACCATCATTTGTTGCTGACTATTAAGCCCTGTAAGATCTGGCTTGAATTCAGTCAACAACGTTCCTGGTTCTTTACTCTTTATAACAACATCAGTTGGATTTTGCCAATGTGAACACAGCATATAATAATAATCATTTAATGTTTTAGCGTTTAAAACATTTGAACCTTTTTGTATTTTATCTGCAAAATTTACATGTTTATTTAAACCTGGTAGGAGTTTTGATATTTTGGTCAAGTTTTGAGCAGATATTAATTGGATTACAGAAGCTAAAATTTTTCTAGAAGTAAATGGAATTAAACGAGATATATTTGAAAAATTTTTGCTCATTAAATAACGATTATACCCACAAAATAGTTCATCTCCTCCATCGCCTGAAAGGGCAACTTTTACATTATCTTTAGCAAGCTGTGAAACTAGATATGTTGGAATTTGTGAAGAGTCAGAAAATGGCTCATCATAAATGGTTGCTAGTTTTGGAATTACTTCCATAGCCTTTTTTGAGGAAACATAAAGCTCATTATGCTCAGTTCCAAGATGCTTTGCTATTTTTTTTGCATATTTAGACTCATCGTAATCATTTTCACTAAACCCTATTGTAAACGTTTTAACAGGTTTAGAAGATTGAGATTGCATCAATGCTACTATTGTGGATGAATCTATTCCGCCAGAAAGAAATGCACCTAAAGGAACGTCAGATACCATTTGTTTTTTTACAGATGACTTTAAACGTTGTTCAAGTTCTTTCTGAATATCCATTTTATTAATTGCTAGTTGATTGCTATTCCCATAAATTGCTACTTCTGATAAAGACCAATATTTTTTAGAACTTGGAAGAAAACTTTTTTTTAAATCACTTTCTCTTAATTCTAAGTAATGCCCAGGAACTAATTTATAAATATTCTTGTATATTGAATAAGGTGCGGGTATACAATTGTGACGTAATTGAAGAGCAATTGCGTCTCTATTAATCTGTCCTTTAAAATCAGGATGTATTTTTAGTGCCTTTAATTCTGAACTAAAAAGAAAAATTTTATTATCACCTTCGCCTTGCCAACCATAATATAAGGGTTTTTCTCCAATACGGTCTCTAACTAGTGTTAAGCTACTTTTTTTTTTATCCCAAAGCCCAAAAGCAAACATTCCTTCAATTTTTTTTAATGCGATTTCAATTCCCCAAAAATCTATTGCTTCTAACAAAGTTTCTGTATCAGAGCTTCCATGCCATTTAGTATTAGATTTATTTTGTTTAAGTTCTTTCCTAATTTCAAGATGGTTATATATTTCACCATTATAAGTTAAAATGAATCGACCTGAGTTTGATTGCATTGGTTGATTGCCAGCGACAGATAAATCTATAATAGATAGTCTTTGATGACCAAAAACAACTCCTGAATTGCCATCAGACCAAATTCCACTGGTATCCGGTCCCCGGTGAGAAATAGCCGAATTCATTCCTGCAATTATACTGTCAAAATTTTTAATAGATTTGGAATAAAGACCATTAATTCCACACATAATATTTTATATAATTTTTGTTGGCTTATTTATAGTTTTAAATCAACTTTATTTGAATTAAATATGTTTTTTAAATCAAAAATTACATGATTTATTTTACATAAGCTTTTAATTTTAGATAAACTTAATTTTTTAAATTTATCATGAGCGACTGCTATAATGATTGAATCATAAGTATTTTGATTTAGTTTTAAATTCTCAAGAATATTGTACGAAACCTTCATATCTTTTAATTTTACATATGGGTCAAATAAGTCTAATTGACACTTATGCTTTTTTAATTCAATTATAATGCCTTTAACACCTGTATTACGAATATCTGGACAGTTTTCTTTAAATGTAAGTCCCAAAACTAAAATTTTTGCACCTTTAATTTTGATATTTTTTTTTTTCATTTTTTTAATTAGTCTTTTTGCAACATAGCTACCCATCCCATCATTAAGCTCTCTACCCGCTAGAATGATTTTAGGATGGTATCCAACGCTTTCTGCCTTATAAGTAAGATAATATGGATCAACTCCAATACAATGACCTCCTACTAGTCCTGGTTTAAAAGGTAAAAAATTCCATTTACTTTCTGCTGCTTTTAAAACATCATATGTATCAATATTTAGTTTATTAAAAAGTATTGAAAATTCATTAATTAAAGCGATATTTAAATCACGTTGTGTATTTTCAATAACCTTTGCGGCCTCAGCAACCTTTATATTTGGAGCTTTGTGAGTACCAACAGTTACAATTTCATTATATAAATCATCAACTAAATCAGCAACTTTTGGTGTTGAGCCTGACGTAATTTTTTTAATATTTGAAATTGTGTGCTCTTTGTCTCCAGGGTTTACGCGCTCTGGACTATAGCCACAAAAAAAATCTTTATTAAATTTTAATTTTGAAAACTTCTCTAATACAGGGACACATACTTCTTCAATGCAACCTGGAAAAACGGTAGACTCATAAATAATTAAGTCTTCTTTTTTTATAATTTTACTTATCATTTCAGAAGATTTCAACAATGGTGTTAAATCTGGTTTTTTAAATTTATCTACAGGTGTTGGAACGGTAATAATGTAATATTTTGCAGACTTAACTTTTTCTACAGAATTAGTAAAATCTAATTTTTTTGATTGTTTTAACTCTTTTTTACTAAACTCTAAGTTTCTATCTATACCTGATTTTAGTTCTTTTATTCTCTCTTTATTGATATCAAAACCAATTACTTTTCTTCTTTTTGCAAATTCTAATGCTAGTGGCAAACCTACATAGCCTAAACCAACTACTGCTAATTTAATGTCTGTATTTTTGTCAATCATATTTTGTAATAATCTTTATACCATTGAACGAATTCATTTATTCCCTCCATAACAGGTGTTGAAGGCTTATAATTAAATTTTTTTTTTAAATTATCTACACTTGAGTATGTATCTGGCACATCGCCCGGTTGTAACGGCAAAAAATTAATTTTTGCTTTTTTTTTTAAATTTTTCTCTAATGCATCAATATAATCCATAAGCTGTATTGGTTTATTATTTCCTATATTATAAATTCGCCATGGCGCTTTACTGGACGCTGGATCTGGTTGATTACTATTCCAGTCAACATTGCTAGTAGCTGGATTATCAAGAGTTTTGATAACACCTTGAACTATGTCGTCAATATAAGTAAAATCTCTTGTATGTTTGCCATAATTAAATACATCGATAGGTTTTTCTTCTAAAATATTTTTTGTAAATTTAAATAAAGCCATATCAGGTCTTCCCCAGGGCCCATAAACTGTAAAAAATCTTAATCCAGTTGTTGGTAACTGATAAAGATAGCTATATGTATGTGCCATTAGTTCATTAGATTTTTTAGAGGCTGCATATACAGATAAGGGATGATTAATACTATCATGTTCTGAAAAAGGCATTTTCGTATTTGCTCCATAAACACTTGAAGAACTTGCATAAACTAAATGTTCAATATTATAATTTCGACAGTTCTCTAGAATATGAGCAAATCCAACAATATTGCTATTTATATAAGCTAAAGGATTTTCCATTGAATAACGTACACCAGCTTGAGCTGCTAGATTTACCACTTTTTGAGGTTTGTGATTTTTGAAAATTTCCTCTAACCTCTTTTGATTACTAAGATCGTCTTTATAATGTTTATATTTTGAATACTTCATTATTCTCTTAAGTCTTTCATCTTTAATTTTAGGATCGTAATAATTATTATGGTTGTCTATTCCTATAATTTCATGACCAATATCAAGTAATTTCAAACACAAAGCAGAGCCAATGAAACCTGCTGATCCTGTAATTAAGATTTTCATAATTATTTTATTAATTGTTTTATATTAATCTTACAACATATTTGAGCTTTTAAATAGCAACATAAATATATAAGAATTAATAAGTTAAACTTTTTAATTTGAAATCTGCTTATCTTTATAATTCAAAAGATTATAAAGAGCCTGTGAAATAGAAAAAAATTCAACAAAAACTTAGCTCTTCGTATCTTCTAATCAAATCTCAAAAAATTCAAAATATTTTTTCATATAACTATCAGAAGTAATTTTACATAATTAATTGCTTAATTTTTTACCTCTAAAAAATCAATTGAAATTACATCTGCATTATAAGAAAAGGTATGAGTTCTTTTTATATTTCTTAAAAATTTAGGCTCTATATTAATTAAAATTTCTTCTTCATATTGATTTTGTGTTAAAACCTTTATCTTCGCAATACCTAGCGAACTACCATACTTATCAAAATCTTGTTTTTGAAAAACTCTAAAAAGCTCATCATCTTTTGAAAAAATCATCCCACCATTTCTAGCTTTTTTAGAATCAAAAATAACTGGATTGTTTAAATGAGGTTTCCAATTTGTAGTTATTAATTCATCTGAATAAAAAATATGCAATTCGGAGGAATGATCATTAATGCTAGAAGAATCTATATTTGTAAACATCCAATACTTATTATTATATTTGATAATGTTTGTATCTGCTGCACTAATATTGCTCATTAGTATTTTGTGCAATTTCCATTTTAGAGGAAATTCTATACATTTATAAATTCTGATATCCTTAACTTGAGCTGACTCTGGTATCATAAATAAGTTGTTATCGTTTTGTATCAAAAAAGGATAAGAGAGGTGAAACTTTTCTTCAATCGCTACTCCAATTTCTTTATACCCTTTGGGATCAATCTGATAAGCTGAGATTACACCTTTTTTTGAGCTAAAGTTAAAATTCTCTACAAATAAAACTGTTTTATCATTATATTTGATTGCAAATGGGTCGGCTAAAAAACTATTTTTAGGGTTTTTAATAATTATAGATTTTCTTAAAACTGAACTTTTCCAGTAATTTGTAAATTGATAGCCAACACTCCATATTTCCTTGAATCCTAGGATTTTTAGCATTGTCTTCTTTGCAAAAAGAAAAAGTGTTTTAATCAAATATAAAATTGACTCATGCAATTTTGGAGATTTATATAATGGATATGAATAAGGTATTTTAGGATAGATTCTCATATTGCCATCAGTAAAAGATAATTTTTCTATGATTTTATGTAAAAAAATGCTGGATTTTAAATATAGTTTGCATGAATTTATTTTATACAGAGATGAAGTTGCAATATTTCCCTTAAAAATTACATGTCCACCATCAAGTTCTTCTGTAAGGCGTTGGATAATAAAACCAGTTGATGGCTCTCGATTTAAGACTTCCCAAAAGCCTGGGGGACCTCCTCTATTCAAATCATTGTCACCATGATGAAAAGAAATGATTCCTAATCTACTTATATCAAGGACTGCGCCCTTCAAAATACCACTGCCACCTCTTATAATCAAATCTAAATTAAGTTCTTTAATTTTTTCAATATCAGCACTTTTATATCTATAAGATAATAATGACGATGAAACTTCTGGTTCAACATATATTTTTTTTACGGCAAATTTTGAAATAGGATGTTTCAAAAAAACTTTTTTAAAAATACTATTATTTTTTATTAAAAATGTTTCTAATTTTTCAATAAACTCAAATAATAACCTATCAATAAATCTCATAAAACCTTTTGCTTTAATAAAATTATATATTTTTTTAATTGTATTATTTTTTTTACTAATTTTATTTTGAACTATCAGGCATTCTATAGAATAATATTCAGTATTTAGACTTTTTTCATACAAGTCATTAATAAGATAAGGTTGATTTGTATCATCAACTATTATTCCTACTCTAAGTTTTTTAAAATTATTCATTTTTAAGAATATTAAAATACAATTTATTATATGATTTAATCATTTTATTAATATGAAAATTCTTATTTATTCTTAATCTTGCTAAATTACATCTTTGTTTCCATTGTTTTGTTCCTTTTTCCAAAATTAGTTTTTCAATTTTCGAAGCTAATTTAACAGAATCATTTATTGGAACTATTAATCCTGTTTTTCCTATAATAACAGATGCATCACCAACATTTGTTGAAACACAAGGAGTTCCATGTGCCATAGCTTCTGCTAAAACGTTTGGAAATCCTTCAGAAATACTAGTCAGAACATGAATATCTATGCCATTCATAATATTTGAAATATTTTTTTTTGCTCCAAATAGTTTAATAAAGTTTTTTAATTTTAATTTTTTTATCTTATTAATTAATAATTTATTTTTATTTATATTAGTGCCTACCAGAACACAAAAAAAATCAATATTCTTTAATCGCATCAGTGAAAGTGAATTGAGTAAATTTAAATGATCTTTGAGTGGATCATAACGAGCAACATAACCAATTAAAGGTGTTTGCTTTTTTATTTTTATTAATTTTTTAAAATTTTTTGTTTGAATTTTACTAGGTTTTAAAATTGATAAATCATATCCGTTAGGAATATATCTGAATTTTTTTTGCTCATACCCCTCTTCTTTAAAATCTCTAAAAGCTTGTTTTGAATTAATTATAATTGCCTTTGGTATCAAAAAAGATAATTTTGATAACAATTTTAAAATAAAAAAAGTCTTTAATTTAATTTTTTTTTTATCGAGCTTTGTGTAACGGATATTCCAAACAATATTTTTAATATTTGCTATTCGTGCAGCAATACCTCCTATTAAATCTGCATGAACAAGCCAAGTTTGTACAATATCAGGTTTTAAATACCTAAGAAGCTTTATAAGATAAAAAAATTTATGAATTGAAAAAAAATTTGCATTTAAGCAATAAACTTTGGTGCCTAAATTCTTTAACAATAAACCATATTTACCTGAACCTGTTAATGAAATTACAATGTGTTTGTTAATAATATCATATTTACAAATTTTAAATAATGAATGTTCTGCTCCACCATCTCCTAGACTATTAATAATGTGAATAATTTTCAAATTTTTTTAGTAAGTAATTTTTTAAATTGATTTATAGTTAAACATAATTCGTAATGTTTTATAAATTTTTTAATCTTAATAATTTTTTTAAAATTAATTATTTAACTATAATTTAATTTTTATTTTTTGTAAGTCTTAATATGTCAATTATATAAATGCACCAGCCAGGAATTAAAACAAACCAATGCCACCAGTATTTTATATATATTGAATGATTATGAAAACTGTAACGAGCCCAAAGCAAACGTGACTCCCAGCGATCAGTAATGGACTCATAAACTTTACTATTTGCTAAAATTTCATACAATTCAACCATACCTGCAGGATAAGAAAGCTTTAAATGAAGCATATTTGAAGTGACACCTTCATCCAAATAATTTTTAATCGCCACAACATTATTAAAGCTCAAACAATTATAATCCTCTGCGATTTTAGCCCATAATAATCCAGGGGGTATTCGTTTGACTGTACTTGGAACTTTATAAATATATTTTAAAACTATTTCACGGCAAACAACTTGCTTCAAATCACTCTTGTTAACCTTAAAATCTGCTGATATGAAATTAGTTATGCCATTAGGTGGTAAATTTTTTGAATGAATTTTATTTTTAACTGTTTTGACACCATAAAGAAAAGCAACTTGTTCTGGGTTATCTTTTATTGTTTCTAAAATATAATCAAGGCCATCTTCTGTAAAAAGATCATCAGAATCCATTTTTATCACATATTTGCCTGAAGCAAGATTGTATGCTGTCAACATTGCTGCTGATACACCTAAATTTTCTTGAAAAACATATTTAATATTAAGTCGATCGTAGTATAATTTTACTAACTCATGTGTTTTGTCAGTAGAACCATCATCACATATAACAACCTCAATTAAAGAATTGGAAGCTATCGAATCTAACAATGATTTTATTTTTTGTTTACGATTAAAAGTAGGAACACAAATACTCAATAAATACATTTTATTTTACCCATATCTAAAAATTTGTTTTTTAAATTAAAGGTTTCTTCTAAAAGAATTATACATAGACTCTAGAAATGGCAAAGATAATAATGGTATCCATGACCAAGCATAAAGCATTATTCGATCATGATATGCTAAACCACTCATTAACATGCCCAAACTTGAAATAAAAAAATAAATATTCCATACTTTTATCATATCCTTACCTAGAAGTGATCTAGATTTATAAACAAGTAAATATCCTAAAAATGGCAAAACTATTACCATAAATTTTAATAAGCTAAATCCTAGTTTTACATGTTCTTTAAATGAAAAAATTGCTAAATCTGATTTGAAAAAAAATATACTTTGAAGCGATGTTCTTATAAATTCAGCAAAATATAATGGTATTTCAAATACATATAAAAATAAACTTAATAAAAAAAGTAAAACATAATAAATATCTTTTTTAATTGTTCTTAATAAATAATAGATAAAAAAATACATTATAGCTGACAAATGAAAAAAACAAGCAAAGCCAACAATTAAGATACAGCTTTTTAAACTTCGATCATAAACTGGAAAATAAAATTTCCAAAAAATAATGACCACGATAGCTTGTCGTAGAACTACATTTAAGAAACTATCATATGCAAAATATAAAGGGTAAATGAAAATCATTAACACATAAATAATGATATAATTTTTTCTAAACCTTAATTCTTTTACAATTAATACTGACGAATAATAATAAAAAAAAAATGCAATAAAAAATAAATACAAATGAAATGTAAATGAAATTTTTGAAAGTACATAACCCAACCAATAAAATCCTGACTCAATACCAAATTCAGGCCAAATCCCAGCAGGATTTATTGAAAAAATTCTATAATCTTTTTGATATCTTCCAACATCTCCGGTTAAATTATCTACAAATATGTATGGAAATATATGTATTATTGACAATAAAAAACATATGATAATTAATTTAAGTTTTTCTTTTTTTATATAAAACATAAAATGAAGTATTTAAATTTACCAATTAAAAGCATTTATTTTAAAATTATCTTCTTTCGCTATTTTTTTTTCGAAATATCAAATTCATCAACTCTAAAATTTTAATAGTTTGATAAAAAATTATTACAAATATCAATTTTAATTTATTTTTTACTGAATTTTTTGAAATAAGAACTTTTAGGCTATCAGTCATAAATAACTTAAAAATTGATAATACCAACCTTATTACTGAAATTTTTAAAATAGAAAGGGAGTCATAAGCACCACCTGCTTTTCTTTTTGCTTTAATTGAAATTTGATTAAAACTTGATCTTGCAGGATGATCTACTACACAATTTTTACAATATTTTATTGAAAAAAAATTATTTACTGCTCTTGTAGCAAGTTCAAAGTCTCCATTACTTTTTAATGAATGATTAAAATTACCAATTGATTTAAATACATTCTTCTTTATAAAAACATTTGCAGTTGCAAACCTTTTAATTTTAACATATTTTTCCTGATTTAATTCAAAGTTCATACTAAATAATTCTACAATATTAGGTTTATTTAGTAATTTTGGGAAAACATTTACGTGGCCAGCAACAATGCTGTTTTCTGAGTCATCTGTAATTGAAACAATTCCATTACGCAACCAATTAGGTTTAGGTATACAATCAGAGTCTATAAAAGCTAATATTTCTGATTTAGCTTGCATTATTCCAGCGTTTCGAGCTGCATAGCTTCCTTTTTTAGACTCTTTTAATAAACGAACATTTCCACTATTAATTTTATATGGTGGTAAGTCATCTGGATCATTGTTGACCACCAGCACCTCAAAACATTCTAAGGAATATGTTTGAATTTTTAATGCCTCTAAACATAATTTTAAACGATCCCAATCATGATATGTTGGTATTATTACTGAAATAAAAGGCGTATAATTCATAGTCATATACTCTCTTTTAAAAGATATTTGTCTTCAAGTCTCATTGCTTCATAAATTCTTGCAGAGGAAGTTAGAGGATCTGGAACATTGCGTGTCAATAAATCACCTGTTTTAAAATTAAATGTTTTGATGTATTGAAGATTAATCCATGACTGACAATAATCATGACCCATACCAAAAACTTCACCAGCAAAAGCAAATTCAATTCCGGGAGGATTGTAGGGCCAACCATAATTACTTTTTTCAAGTGAGGATAAAAAGGCTTTAGATCTTGTTACATTAAGTATCTTTTTAAACTTCAATGATGACCAAAACTTATGATTTGGAAAAATTTTTTTCAATAATGCAAAAGCATAAAGATTAAATCCATGATATCCAATAGATTTTATATATTGACGACGATGGGAATGAAATCTAGATAATTCTAACCATAAATTTTTAATAAAAAAAGAATTTTTATTGATTATGGTATTTGACAAAGTTCCAAGTCGAGATTGGTGATATATTACACCATCTTTATATATTTGAACATGTTGACCAACACGATCAAGAAAACATTTGCTCCTTCGGATAGCTTCAGAATCATTTAATTGAGCAGATATTGCTGCAAACCAAAGTTGATGATTAAATGTTCCATCATAAGTTAAAGAACTGCCATCCATAGCAACCCTGCACCATAAAGCCTGTTCCTCAAGCCAATGATGAAAATAATAACATTCTTTTGCAATTTTCAATGCATCCAATCGTCCAATTAATTGCGAGGCAGCAATTAAACTCTCTATTGCCCAAGCCTGTCCCATAATACCATTAGATAAATCTTTTTTTGGATTTTTTCTGCAATAAAAAATTGTATTTTGAGGTCTTGCAGATGGACCACAAAGATAATCGCACGCCTTATTAGCTGCATCAATAATTAGACTATCTTTAGAAAAAGAAGCTAATTTTGAAAGTAAGAAAAGTCTATGAGCAGTATTACGAACTGGAGTTTCCAGGTCATTATAAGGTCCATTATGGCCTGGTTTAGAATATCCTAATGAATTTAATTCAATTATCGATTTTTTTGAGATTTCTTGAATATAATTTGATAACGTAAGCATTATTATTTAAAATTATCAGAAAATTTTGTTTTTGATAAGCTAGATATTTTTAAATTAATTTTCATTAAGTTATTGATCTTTATAAATTAGAGATTTTGTATTTATTTAAATTTATAAAATTTTTTAAAATAATATTTTATTCTTGATAGACAGAAAAAAATTACTCTAATTACATACCTTTTTATTGCAAAAAATAAACTTACCTCTCTTTTCATAACACGAAAATGATCTGATATCTTTTGAAAAAAATTTTTCGTATCTGCCGATATACCCCATCCTTCAAGATAATCTACAAATACAAAATCAGTATAATTTATAGAAACCCCAGATTTGATTGCTTTAGATATCCAAGAATAATCTGCAGACATGGGAAATGATAGATCGTATAAGCCGTACAAATTATAATATTTTTTTGGTATAAATAATGTTTCATGTAAAACTTGAGTATTTTTTGGTCCAAGCGCCTTAATCTTTGATCTCAATAATTTTAAAAAGGGTTTTTTTTCACTAAAAATTGCACTTCCTGCAATTATAGAATTGCTACCATTTGAGCATTGGATAGAAAAAACTTTTTTTAATGCATCTTTTTTGAGTATTGTGCCTGAATGCAATATGCCAATAATTTCACCATTTGAAAGCTTTATTCCTTTATTGATAGCATCATAAGTACCTTGATCAGGTTCTGATATAATAATATCAATAATATTACTATATTCCTCTATTATTTCTAGAGTTCCATCTGTTGAGCCACCATCTATAACAATATACTCAATAAATTTTTTTTTGGAAAGCCTCACACTCTCCAAAGTTTCTTTTATGCTTTTTTTTGCATTAAAACAAACTGTAATCAGAGATATCATTTTAGAAAGTTTTCAATTTTACGATGATCTTTATTCATAAAACTTTATAAATTTAATTAAAATTTTTATAATTTTATACTTTGATAAATATTTTTTGTTTGTTCAGCAGTATTTTTCCAAGTAAATTTTTTAATTTGATCATAACCATGATGTAATAAACTTTCTCTAAAATTATCAGTATTATTAAGAACTTTTAAAACAGCACTTTTTATTGAGATTTCGCTATTCGGATTAAAATAATGAGCGCCTTTGCCTGCAATCTCTGGAAAACAACTTAAATTACTGCAAAAGAGTGGACAACCACAAGCAAAAGACTCCAATATAGGCATTCCAAAACCTTCATAAAGTGATGGATAAAAAAAAGCTACTGCATTTTTATAAAAATAAAATAAATTATCGTCATTTACATTAAAATGAATAACTTTATTTAAAATATCCAAATCTGATAAAAATTGTTTTGATTTATTATTAAATTTACCACCACCTACACAAACCAAAAATAATTTTTTATCATCAATTAAAATGTCACTTATACTTTTTACAAACTTGTCAAAATTTTTATATCCATCTCTATGACCAACATAAAGCAAATACTTTTCTGGTAGTTTTATACTTAATTTGATGTTCGATTTTGGAAAAATTGAATTTCCAAGATAAATTACTTTAATTTTTGACTCATCTACCCCTAAATATTTTATTATATCTCTCTTTGTAGTTTCTGAAATAGTTATTATTTTTGAAGCTTTTTCAGCAAGTATTTTTTTTTGATTAACAATTTTATTCTCAGGTGTAAATTTTTCATGAATCATGTCATAAATTGTCAATACAAAAGGTTTTTTTTTAAGGTATTCTAGAAAATATGTATCATAATAGGTTGGATGAAATATATCAAAATCTTGTTTTATTAAATTATTTATTGATATTTTTTTATTAAAGAAATTAAGAAATTTTTTTTTACCAGGAAAATTAAAAACAGAGGAAAAATCTAGGTAATTAGAATTTTTTTTAAAAGATAAATAATAATTATTTGAAATTAATATTGAAATTTTTGTTTCTAAATTTGAAATTTTGTTTAGATTATTATGTAATTCATAAAAGTATCTTGAAATTCCTCCATATTTTTTACGAGTAAATATTTGATGGTCAAATAAAATTTTCATATTTTAATAGCAGTTTAAAAAAAGATTAATTAAAAAACATCTTAAATAAAAATTAATATAATTAAATTATTCTACTTTGAAAGTTTTTTTAAACAATTTTTTAGTATGAAAAGATTTAAAACTTTTAATTAAATAATATTTTTCACTTTCATATAAATTTTCAGATGTAAAAGGTCCATCGAAGCCAGTTAAATCTTCGTCAATATGAACAAAAAAAGCGTTTGCACCTGATGAGCTACAAGCAACTAATTTATAATCTTTTAATAATAACTCATAGGCCTTTAAAGATGCTCCAAACATAAACTCACCTGACCACCAATTATTATTTTTACTATTATTCTCTTGAACAACTATGTTTTTTGAAGGACCAAAAATAGGATTATATTCAACAATAATTACTCTTGGTTTAATAACATCAATTGATTTTAACACTCTAAAAGTAGAAAGACCAATATCAATTGAAAGTAAGTCTGGATTTATATTATTACAATTATCTGATAAAGTTTTATTAATGATATTTTCATCTAAATATCCAAAAATAACTTTTAATTGATTTGTAGTTATAGATTGCTCAAATATTTTATAGATAGGGTCTTTAAACTTTAAATTTCCTTCAAACCAAATACCTTTCCAATTCTGAGATAAAAGAAATGTTGTATTGCTTTCTAATCCATTTTCAACACCAAGCTCTATAAAAAATTTACTTTTAATTGTAATTTTATTAAATATTTGATCTATAATACCATCTTCATCTGATTGTGAATAAATTGAAAAACTTTTTTCATTTAAATTATTTAAATTTCTTAATTTTCTAAATTTATCATCCTGCTGTTTATTTAACGCGCATAATGATCTATAAAGTAAATCAACTACAGAAGTAAAATATTTTATTTTTAAGATAATTTTTTTAAACATATGAATCGAGAATTATACTATACAATAGAAAAAATTCTTAAAGAGCAAAATATTGATTTTAAAAAAAATTATAACTTAAGTTTCTTTACTCCATTTGAATATCCATTATTATCAAGATTAATTATCCAACCAAAAACACAAAAAGAACTTATAGATACAGTTTCAATTTTCAGAAAGTTTACACGAGACAAAATTCACTGTTTTGGAAATTTTTCCAACACTATTATTCATGAAAATTCTAAAATATTAAATAAACCAATAATAATCACAAGAAATCTAAAAAATATTCAAATTGAAGAAACTAAAAATTTTTGTGAAGTAGAGTGTGGATATCCATTACCAAAATTTTCAAGTATTTTAACAAATAAAAGTTATAAGGGTTTTTCAAGTTTATTAGGAATACCAGGAAGTATAGGTGGTGCTATATTTATGAATGCTGGATCTTTTGGACAAGAAATTTCAGATAAATTGATAAGTGTAAATTATTTGGATAATGATCTAAATATAAAAACTATATTTAAAAAAGATATTAATTTTGATTGGCGATATAGTGATTTTCAAAATGAAATAGAACATCAGGCTATTATTAGTGCTAGATTTAACTTGGATAAAGGTGATGAAAAAAAATTAAAACAACATATGCTATTTTCAAAAAAAAGGAGATCAAGAACTCAAGAAAAACCTGGTAATAACTTTGGTAGTGTTTTTGCTACAAGGTGGATATATGGTGAGTCTAACGTAAAAGATTATAATTATAAAATTATTAACAATTTTATTAATTTTCTATTTACAATAACAAAAAAGTTTAGACCAAAAATTGTATCTTTATTCTTAACAAATTTAATATATTCTTTTAATAAAAAATATTTTGATTTTAAAAATAATGAAAAAATTATAATATCTCAAAAAACTCTAAACTGTTTTTTAATTAAAAACGAAAAAACTAAGCCATCAGACTATATTAATTTCATTTATAAATTTAAAAAAAAATTTAAACCAAAATGTAAAGTAGAAATACGAATTTATGATTAGAGAAATTGCAATTATTACATATCAAAATGGAAAAAATTATGGTGGTTTTTTGCAAGTTTACGCATTACAGAAAATTTTAGAGAGAGAAACAGATTTTAAGGTTAAAATAATTAATTACAAAAATAAAAAATTTATTTTAAAGGAAATACGACAGTGTATTTCTAAAAATTTAAAAAAAACTATTTTAAATCTTTTAAGCCTTTGTTCATATTTTGTTTATAGAAAAAAATTAAATTTAGAAAAGTTCACTATAAATAAAAAAAAAGCTATTACTAAAAAATATGAATTTATAGTGTATGGAAGTGACGAAATCTGGAATTTTAACAACAAGGCAGTTGGTTTTGATGATTTTTATTTTGGAAAATACTGTAAATTAAAAAAATACTCTTTTTCAGCAAGCTTTGGAACTGTAAACAAAAGCCAAAAAGAATTAAAAAAAATATCAAGATATCTTAAAAAATTTAAAAAAATATCTGTTAGAGATTTAAATTCTTCAAAAATTTTAACCCAATTAAATATCGCACATCGATTAACGCTGGACCCTGTTTTGTTATATAATTTTGACGAAGAGTTAAAAAATGTTAAAAATACATATCAAAAAAATCGATATATTCTGATTTATGGAGCAGTTTATGATAAAAAAATTATTGAAAATATTAAATTACTTAAAATTGAAAAAAAGTTAGAAATAATATCTCTTGGATATTATAATAATTGGGCAGATAAAAACATTATTTATTCGTTAAATCCATTTTTATTCTTAAAAATATTTGAGGAAGCAGGAATAATCGTCACCTCTATGTTCCATGGTACAGTCTTATCATTAAAATTTAATAAAAATTTTTTTTTATTAAAAGATAATTATAGAGTTAACAAATTAGGAGATTTAAAAAGAAAATTTCATTTTCAATCAATTGATATTAATGAAAATAAAGATTTGTATATTGATTTTAAAAAAAAAATAAAT
>Ga0181552_10001579_pt1 | contig 17316 bp, 15 predicted proteins | sample 011ome_18_FD_130583 | JGI IMG/M metagenome (GOLD analysis project Ga0181552, IMG submission 130583) | Coastal salt marsh microbial communities from the Groves Creek Marsh, Skidaway Island, Georgia - 011501BT metaG (megahit assembly) | ecosystem: Environmental > Aquatic > Marine > Intertidal...
AAAATGTTGAGTTTATGTATAGAGATGAAAAAAGAATCGAACTCTATAAATTTAAAAATTTAAGTGAACTAAATAAAACTATAGAAAAACTTAAATTAGATAAAGAAAGTCTAGTTAAAATTGGATTTGAAAAATTTAAAGAAACAATAAGCACTAAATTCGATAATAAAGAATACACTACAGATATGGTTTTTTATGCTCAGCTTGATATTCCTTATGAAAATAGATTTTTAAAAACAAAATGGACAAGAGATTTCATAGAGGAGAAAAAATTAATTAAAGAGTTAGATATTCAAAATAAACCATATATTTTTATTCATGATGACGAAACAAGAGATTTAATTATATCTAAAAAAGATACAAACATAAATAATAGAGTTAAAGTAATTAAAAACGACACAAAAAAATTAATTTTTTACTACGGTACATTACTAGAAAACGCTCAAGAAATCCATGTAATGGAAAGTTCATTTAGACATATTATTGAAAGCCTGGATACTAAAAAGACTAAACTATATCTTCATAGTTTTAGAGGAAATTTAAGTAGCGGTCCATTTATAAGTAAAACAAAAAATAATGTTGTTGGTTCAAATAAAATTTGGGAAATCATAAAAAAAAATGAAAATAAAAAAAATTTATCTATTAAAAAAATATATCTCATAATTAAAAAAATTTTTATAAAAAAATTTTTTAATAAAAGTTAATTATAATGATTAGCAAAATTAAATATTTTAAAAGGCTTCCTTTTAAAATTTATAATGAAATAGTTAAACAAATAAGTAAAAATAAAATTCATAACGAATATAGCGATTGTTTATTTTTTTCATCAAGAAGTGTTTTATCATTGGTGAATATTTTATTTCCAATTAAGGAGTATCCTAAAAATAATAAAAAATATGATAACAATCTTTTTTTTATTAAATCATCTAAAATAAATAATCTTATTAAAATTAAAAATAAAAAATTTAATAAGAATTTTATCCTAATTTCAGGTGATAGTGACTATTCCATATCTTTAAAATATTACAACAAGAGTTTGTTGATTAAAATTTTACAAAAAAAAAAATTATTAAAATGGTTTACACAAAACTTAGATTATAAACATAAAAAATTAGAATATCTTCCTCATGGTGTAGATTATCATACAATTTGGGAAAAAAGAAAAAACTGGGTAAAAAAAAGATTAAGACCAAAAATACAAGAAAAAAAATTGTTAACTATAAGTAAGATGAGTAAAAAAAATGATCAAAGAATAAATAAAATTTTTCATAATTGGCATTTTTCTTTAGATCATGGAAAACGACATGATTATTTTAAATACTTAAAAAATAAAAAAGAAAATTTCTTTTTGAATAACAAACTAAATAAATTTGAAAATTTTAAAAAACAAATCAAATTTAAATATATTTTTTGCCCCCAAGGAAAGGGTATGGATGATCCTCGCGTTTATGAGTCTATAATTTTGGGTAACATAATTATAAGAATGGAAGATAATTTAAAATATTTCTTTAGAGATTTACCTGTAATACATTTAAGAAAAATTGAAGATTTGAATCTTAATAATTTAAATAATCTATCAAAAAATTTTAATCATAGAAAATTTAATTTTGCAAAATTGTTAAATTTATATTGGTTTGATAAATTAAACATAAAAAAAAATAATTATTATAAAGAATTTAAAAATCTAAGATTTGATGATTTTAAAAATAAATTAAAAATTTTATAAATTAATTTTTTAAAAAATTTAATATAATATGGTAAAGAATTTTTATAGAGTCACTAAATGGTTTAAAATGTGTTGCAAAACCTTTCTTGTAATTATCGTAGATAGTTTTGATTGGAACAAAAACTATTTCTGTTCTATATTTTTTTATCATTTTTATTATAATTTCAGTTTCATAGCCAAATCCGTTTGATTTAGACTCTCCACAAATTTTATAAAATTTTTGCGGTATTGATCTAAGACCATTCTGAGTATCATCTACATTTACTCTAAATAATATTAAAAATAAAATTGATGATAACTTATTACCTAATTTATTTAAATAAGGAACTTTATTATTAAAATTTCTTTTCCCAATAAAAAATCGAGATTTTTTTTTTGATTTTTTTATAAATTTTATAATATCTAAATGATGATGCTGACCGTCTCCATCTGCAAATACTAAAAAATTTATTTTATTTTTTATCCCGTATTTAAGAGCAGTCTTAATTGCTGCACCTTTGCCCATATTTTTTTTATGATTAATTATTTTTATAAATTTTTTTTTTTTTAAGATATCAAAAAAAAATTTACTTTTGTCATCAAAAGATCCATCATTGATAATTAAAATATTTTCATTGTATCCACTTTTCGAAAATTTTTTTAAATTTTTAACCAAATTTATTAAATTACTATTGGGTTTAAAAATTGGAATAACGATCATTTTTTTTGATTATAGGTTTGAAGCAACAAACATATTCCTATAATAGAAATTGGCATCATTGGCATAAAATATCGCATATGAGATACTAAAAAAAGATTTGGCATTAAGCTCAATAAAATGACTATTAAATAAGGGTTATCTTTAAATTTAGTTTTAATGAAATAAAAAAAACCAAAAAAATGATATAAAAAAAATACAATTCCCATCACTAAATATATTATGAGATAAGAATTATTATTTGAAAAAAATAATAAAAATTCAGTATAAGCTTGTTCTCTAAAACTTAATAACAATACAAGATGAGTTAAAATATTTAAAATTGATGAAAATAAATAATCAATTCCTAATGGTAAAAAATTTAATTTATTAAGAAAAAAATTTATATTTAAATCGTAGATATTATTAGATGATAAAAAATCATCTAAATAATTTAGGTTTACTAAAATTACTGGTATCAATATAATAAAAATCATTATAACGTTTTTATAAATTAAATTAATATTTTTAATAATTTTTTTTTTTTTATAAATAAGTAAATATTATATAAATAGTGAACAGTTAATATAAATACGAGACTATTTCTCAAAAGAGATAAAATAAAAAAAATTAGAAAACTAAGTTTATGATTTACTTTATTTGTAAAAGTTAAAAAAAAATATATACTAATTCCCAGATTGTTAAATATATCATTTGAGAATTTCATAAAATATAAATTCAAATATGGATGAGAAGCTATAAGTAATACAAAAAGTATTAAATATTTTTGAGTTAGAAATTTTTTAGCAATTAAAAAAAATAAATAATCTTTAAATAAACTTAAAATTATAGACACAAATATTGCAACTGGATCCTCCAATGTGTGAATATCAAGATGACATACTATAAAAGAAAATAAAAAATTTGGACCCAATATCTGGCATTTATTATATAAATTATAAAAATCATTAGAATAGAAATAAGTTTTATTAAAAATTATTGGCAATAAGTAAATTAGTAATATTAGTGAAATAGTTTTAAAAATTAAGTATAAAAAAATTAAGTTTCTAAAATTATTTATATTTAAATTCATTAAAATTAAAATTGATTAATTAATATGATATTCTTTTAAAAAACTTCAATTTTTCGAATTTTTTTTTTTTTTTCAACCTTATGAATTAAATTTAATTTTTCCTTACATTCCCTAATATTAATTGATGGATTTTTATATTCAGTATATTTATTTTTTCTTAATGAATAATAATTTAACAATGTTTTAGTTTTATATTCTCTTAGTAAATTTTTTTTGTTTTTAATTTTATTTAGTCTAAATAATTTAAGCATCATTTTTACTGATGATTTTGTTGACAGATTATAGATATGCTCTTTTACCTTAGTAAAATTCGAAACTTTTTCTTTATTAAAATTTAAATTTAAATTTTCTAATGAATTTGAAATGTTATAAACATCTTCATCTATATATTTCTTTTTAAAATTAACAGGAAAATAGGAAATTTTTTTTTTTAAAATAAAACCTTCAAAGGCTGTAGTGCAATAATCATGCACTACTAAATTTGCTGCTTTCAACCATTCGATTATTGAATACTCGTTTGATATATAAATTTTTTTACTAATTTTTTTTAATGAACTATAAGTTTCAATATTTTCTGAGGGGTGAGGTCTAATGATAAAATTGTAGTTTTTTAAATACAAAATTTTTTTAATTTTTTTTAGAAAATTTTTGTATCTTATATTATTAAAATTATAATAATATTTATAATTTAACAAAACAGATTTGTTTTTAATATTTTTATTAGAAAGGTAAGCTTTCAGATTATTTTCTTTATTCACAAAATGATTGGAAATTCCATACGAACTTACAAGTAAAACAAATTTTTTATATTTTTTTTTTATTTTATTTACATTTTTATAAAATATAGAATTGTATTTTTTTTTTAAAAGTTCAATTCTTAAACTTCCTGAAATAACTAGCTTTTTTTTTTGAGGACTTCGGATAAAAATTTTATTATACTGTTTCCTACCCCAGCAAAAAAAAACATCACATACATCTAAAATTCTATCATTAGCTTTATAATTTTTATAATTCTCAGCAGATAAAGTAACCAATCCTTCTTCATCAAATAAAAAAATTTTATTTTTTTTATTTTTTATTTTTTGATAGAAAGTAAGATAATTTAATTGTGTATTTATTCCAAAGTAGATTCCTGGATAATAACTATTTACCATTATTTCTAACTCTTTTTTTCTACCTATAAAAATAGTAAAACCGTCATTAGCTAAATAATATGCAAGCAACAATTTATTTAAAAAATCTCGAGATTTTATTTCTACAGGTAAATATACAATGTTATCCATTTAAGTTTTTTTAGTAATTTTTTATGATATTAAATACGATATTCAAATGAAAAAAAAAAATTATACAAAAATAATAGCTGAAATTGCTCTTTCACATAATGGAAATTATGATTATGCCAAAAAATTAATCCAAAAATGTAAAGATGCTGGGGCTAATTATGTTAAATTTCAAACCCATATTGCAGAAAATGAGTCTTCTTTAGATGAAAAGTTTAGAAATGGATTTAATTTTAAAGAAAAAAATCGTTTTGAATATTGGAAAAAAAGACAATTTACACCAAGACAATGGAAAGCTTTATATAGGTACGCAATAAAAATTAAAATAGGTTTTCTTTCCTCTCCATTCTCTGTTGAAGCAATTAAAATTTTAAGAAGTATTGGATTAAAAAAATGGAAAATTAGTTCTGGAGAATTTTTTTCAAAAAGTTTATTAGATGAAATTTTAAAAAAAAAAGATGCTATTATTTTAAGTACAGGCATGGCAACAATACCTGAAATAGCAAAAAAGATTAAACTTATTAAGAAAAATAAAAATAATTTGACTCTATTGCAATGTACTAGTAAATACCCCGTGAAGCTAGAAGAGGTTGGTCTTAATATAGCAAAATATTATAAAAAAAAATTTAAAGTTAAAAATGGTATCTCAGACCACTCTGGAACTATCTATCCCGCATTAGAGGCTATAAGACAAAATTTTGATTTTGTAGAGGTTCACGTTGAAGATAAAAAAAAAATTGGGCCAGATACACCCTCTGCTATAACATTTTCAGAACTAAGTATTATTACAAATTATGCTTCTTCACTTCAAAAACTAAATGTTAAAATAGATAAAAATAAATCTGTAAAATCTTTAAACAAGACAAAAATTCTTTTTACAAAAAGTATATGTTCTAAAAGAGATATTTCTAAAAATGAATTTTTAACGATGAAAAATATATGTTTTAAAAAACCAGGAAGTGGAATTCCTGAAAATAAGATAAATGAAGTTTTAAACTATAGATTTAAAAACAATATTGATAAAAATAAAATTATAACTTGGTCTGATATAAAAAAATGAAAAAAAAAAAAATTTGTATTGTAATCAATAGTAGAGCAAATTATGCAAGAATTAAATCAGTACTACGTGCAATAAACAACAATAATAATTTAAAGTTACAATTAATTTTAGCATCCTCAGCTATATTGGATATTTATGGTGATGTTAGACCTTTATTAGCAAAAGAGAAAATAAAAATAACTAAACAGCTATATACAATCATTCAAGGTGGCAATTTAGAAACAATGGCAAAATCAACAGGACTTTTATTAATTGAGTTATCTTCGATATTTTCAGAAATTAAACCTGATTTTGTATTTACCATAGCTGATAGACACGAAACTCTGGCTACAGCAATTGCTGCATCATATATGAATATACCTCTTATTCACACCCAGGGTGGTGAATTAACTGGAAATATTGACGAAAGTGTAAGACACGCAATTACGAAACTAGCCAACATTCATTTTCCATCAACACTTTTAGCAAAGAAAAATATTATTCAAATGGGAGAAGATCGAAAAAATATTTTCTTAACTGGTTGCCCATCAATTGATTTGGCTAAAGAATATACAAAGAAAAAATATAGTTTTTTTCCAAGAAATTTTGAAAAGTCTGGAATTGGTTACAATGTTGATTTAAATAAAAAATATTTAGTTGTAATGTTTCATCCTGTTACACATGAGTATGAAAAAAACAAAAATACAATTAAAAACTTACTATCTGTAATAAAAAAGATAGGACTTCAAACTATATGGATGTGGCCAAATATTGATGCCGGTACTGATATTGTATCTAAAGAAATTAGAAAATTTAGAGAATTAAATAAATCTTCAAAAATAAAATTTTGTAAAAATTTCGCCCCAGAGGAATTTCTTTATATAATAGATCATTGTTCATGTTTTGTTGGCAATTCAAGTTCTGCTATTAGAGAGGGTTCATTTTTAGGTATTCCATGTGTAAATATTGGTAAAAGACAAAATCAAAGAGAAAGAAAAATTAATATTATTGATGTTAATAATGAAAAATTTAATATTGAAAAATCTATTAAATTTCAAATAACTCAAAAAAGATATAAATCATTCAAAACTTATGGGAATGGAGATGCAGCAAAAAAAATGATTAATTATATACTTAAATTAGATAAAGTTAATTTAGAAAAATTGTTTAAAAAAATAATATGAATAAAAAATTAGCTAAACATGAAAAATATTTAAAAAAAAAAATATTTTTTTCAAACAATAAATGGCCACAGTATAATTTACTAATTAATGATATTAAAATCCTATCAAAAAAATTTAAAAAAAATTCAAAAATTCTTTTTCTAGAAAGAAGAAGTCTGTATGGTAATGTTTCATTACTAGCTCCATTTTTTAATTCAATTTATATCGACTCAGTAGAATGTTCTCCAAAAAATATTCTAAGAAGAAAAAGCTATGTAAAAGATATTAGAAATGAAGGTGATATAATTTTAAAACAGTTTAAAAATTATGGGCTAAAAAAAAATTTTTTTGATTTAATTGTAATACCAAATTTAATTCACCATCTAAAAAACCCAAGTAAAATTATAAAAAAAAGTTTTAAACTTTTAAAAAAAAATGGTCAAATATATATTTTTGAACCAACATTAAGAGAAATCCATCAAAATCCAGAAGATTATATTAGATACACACCAACAGGTATGAAAAATGAATTAGAAAATAATAATTTCAAAAATATAAAATTCAAAACCACAGGTGGGCCTTTTACTTCAACATTATATTGTCTTGACCAAGCCATACAATATTTGCCATTAAATTTAAGAAATAATTATATAAAAAATATTTTTCCACAAATTTATAAAAAATTTATTTTTTATGAAAAAAAATTCAAAAAAAATTTAGTCAGAAAGCATACTACGTTTCCTACAGCGTTTAGCATAACTGGCAAAAAATGAAAAAAACAATTTTAGCAATAATTATAGCAAGAAGTAAAAGTAAAGGACTTAAAAATAAAAATATAAGAAAAATCAATAATATACCATTGATTGGTCATGCTGCTAAGTGTGCAAATTTATGTAAATATATAAATGAGACAATAATTTCTACTGATAGTAAAAAATACGGTAAAATTGCTCAAAAATATGGTGCAAATTTTTTCTTTTTAAGATCAAGAAGTCTATCAGGGGATAACGTAAGTGATGAAAGTGTGCTAATTGATGGTTTAAAAAAATCTGAAGTCTTTTTTAAAAAGAAATTCGATATTATTGTTTCTTTGCCAGCCTCTACCCCAACACGTTCAACTAAAGATTTAAATGATATGATTAGTTTTTTTATTAAAAATAAATATGATAGTGTTTGGTCAATATCAAAAACAGATTTAAAATTTCACCCTTTAAAACAACTTACCATAGTTAAAAATAACAAATTAAGCTTTTATGAAAAAAAGGGAAAAAATATCAAAAACAGACAGCAGTTAAATGATAATATTTATTACCGAAATGGAGTTGCATATATCATTAATAGAAATTTTTTAAATAGATATAAAAGACTCCTTGGTAATAACAGTGCTGGTTTTGAACTTAAGGGCAAAAGAATTTCGATTGATAACAAAAAAGATTTTATGGAAGCAAAAAAAATTTTGCATTAATGATAAGGTATAATTTTAATTTCTCGTTTTTTATTTTCTGTTGTGTCAACTAATATATATTTTCCATCATGACTCCATTTTGCGTGCAGATCACATCTGCTAGGCCCATCATATCCATAGTGTGATAATATACTTTTTTCAAAAGTAATTCTTTTTTTTTTTAAGTCAAGAACAAGCAATTTTTGAATATTTTTTAAATTTGGATATCCATCTAATACTATCAAATTTTCATTTAGAGGATGTACCATCATATGGAAATCTTTAGAATTAGTAAATTTATTAAATTTTTTAATTTTTTTATTTTTAAAATTATAAATAATAAGATCAAAATCTATAAGATTTTTTGACGATGTTAATATTGCCTCGTTATTATTTTTCCAAGAGAAATGTGAAACTTGATTTAATTTTTTTATAATTTCAAATTCATTTTTATAAATATCATATAAAATCAGGTTATTAAATCTAAATTGTTTAGAATTATCAATTAAATAAAATGATATTTTTTTACTGTCTGGAGAAAATGTAAAATGATTTAAATAAATTTTATCATTATAAAAATAATCAATTTTATTACAGATATCAATAATTCGATAACATCTTATTTGTTTATAATTTGATAAGTTAATTAATCTAAAGCCATCAAATTTTTCTTTATTATTTTTATTAAAATACCCATACCCATCTCTAAACTTTCCCAATCTTATAAAATTTGTAAATATTCCAAATTTTCCCTCCTTATCAACATTGTATACATGAAATGAAAACTGTTTTAAAAAACAATTTTTTTTAGTTGAAAAAAGTAATGATACAGGTTTGTTATTTTTAAATGAATTAAATATTACATTTTCTTCAATGCCAGACCATTGTAGTTGCGTGCCAAGTTGCCACGACCAAGCTTTTGAACTACCTATTATATAAAATTTTTTTTGATTTAGATCATAATATCCAACTTTAATTGCTTTGAATGATGAAGATTTTCTTGATTCAAGTTGATGAAATAAAATTTTATTAGAAATATTAAAATTTATTTTATCATGATAACCAAAAAAAATTTGAGAGTCTTTTTTTTTAATATTAAAAAACTTAGGATTATTTGAATAAAAAAAAAAATAATAATTAAAAAACATAACTAATTTTTTAATTTTTTTTTTTAAGTTAAACATTTGTTTTGAAATTCTATTATAATAGTATTACCAAATATAAATAATATATGTTCAGAAAAATTCAAACAATAATATCGGCACCAGGAGTTTTGATCAGATATAGATCTTTTTTAATAAGAAATATTTATTATAATATTTCAAAATATTTTCATGCATTTACTTATTATAAAAGAAAAATTAATAAGGATTTTAAAATTAGAAAATTTAATCAAGGGTACATAAAATTAACGCCCAAGGATTTATCTAAATTTGGAATTAATACGGATAAAATAATAAATGAAATAATTAAAAAATCTTTAAAATCAAAAGTAAAAATCAATAATTTAAAACCAATCAATATTATTTTGAATTCTTCTGATTTTAAAACAAACTCATTAGTATTTAAATTTATAACTAATGAAAAAATAATAAAAATTATTTCTAACTACTTTGGGTTCATACCACTACTTACCCATATATCATACTGGTTTTCTCCAAATAAACACGACATTCCAGGTAGTTCTCAAGAATTTCATTTAGATCATGAAGATATTAAGCAGGTAAAAGGTTTTTTTTTAGTTAATGATGTAACAGATAAAAATGGCCCAACAATTTTTATAAATTCCCAAAATTCAAAAAATATTATTGACAATCTTAATTATAAAACAAATAAGTTTTCAAAAAGAATTAATACAAAAATAATTAAAAAATTTACAAAAAATTTTATAACCTGCACAGGGAAGAAGGGTACTCTTTATTTGATAGACACAAGTATTTGTTTTCACCTTGGATCTAAAAAATCACAAAATAATCGAAAAATTTTAGCTTTTCAATTTATAAGTCCTTTCTCAACATCTTTGCAATGGAATTGGATAAATAGTAAAATATTCCACAGGCCTTATTGGATAAATAAAAAACTTTCCAAGATGCAAAAACTAATTTTAGGAATTAATTAATAATGTTTTTAAAATTATATAATCAAATATTAAATAAAATTTTTCAATTAAATCAGTTATATTTTAAATATAAAATTAAATATAATTATAATAAACTATATTGTGAAATATTAGAATTTAAGCGAAATGATATTTCGAAACATGCAAGCTGGATTACAATCTATTATGTCTATTATTATATTATAAAAAAGAAACCAAAAAATATCCTAGAACTTGGATCGGGTTTATCTACATTAGTAATATTGAATGCGATAAACTATGTTCGCAATATAGACTCCAGATATACTCCAAAATTTATATCAATGGAAAATAATAAAAAATATTTAATTAATACAAAAAAGAAAATAGCTAAAAAATATAGAAGCCAAGTCAATTTAGTATTATCAAAAACAATTAAAGATAATTTTCTTATATTTTCAGGCTATAGATATGCCAAATTACCCCAAATAAGATATGATTTTATTTTTGTAGATGGTCCAAATTATAAAGACAAAAATGGTATGTCCTGCTCTTTTGATATAGTGTATATACTAAAAAATATTTCAAAAAAATTCTATTGTATTATTGATAAAAGAACAGCAACGACTTACATCATGCAAAAACTTATTGGAAATAAATCAATAAAATTATCTAAAATTAACAGAATAAGTTTTTTAAAAGTAAATTATAAAAATTTAAAAAATTCATTAAATTCAAATCAATTTAAAAAAGATTTTTTTAACAATATAGAATTTAAAGGTTATTATTAAAATGAAGAAAATTCTTTTTTTTTTTAAAAAAAAAATTTCAAATCTAATAAAGTTTTTAAAAAAAATTAGAGCATGCGCTTTTTACAGAAAAGATACACCCGAAGATACAAAAAAATTTCTAAAATATTCTCAACTTTTTTTTCTTAATGAAACTAAAATTAGAAAAAATTTTAAGACTAATGAAATAGATAAAGAATTAGATAATAATGGTTTTGTATTTAAAAATTTAAATGACTTTGATAAAATAGGTAGTATTAAAATTTTTCGTGAAGCCTATAATAACATTAAATGGGATCTAAATAATGCTGAATTTAAAAAAAATTATTTAAATATTAAATTTTTAGACTTTACACCAAACTTAATTAATTTTGCTAATTCCTTTGTTCAACTTGCAACAAACTATATTGGTTCACTTCCTATTTTAAATAGTGCACAATTTTGGTTTTCACCCAATCAAATTGAGGAAAACATAGGTAGTCAGGTAATGCATTTAGACCCAGAAGATTATCGTCAACTAAAAATATTTATTCCCATTGAAGATATAACACTCGATAAGGGTCCCATAACATTCTTAAATTCAAATGATAGTATTATCATCTACGAAGACTTAATTAAAAAAAAAAAAATAGTAAGAAGAAACTCAAAAATAACTGATGAAACTTTTCTGTCATACAATTTAGAGCCCCCTATAAAAGGAACTATTAATTTAAATCAATTTTTGGCATTAGATACTTGTAGATGTTGGCACTATGGAAGTCGTAAATCTTTATTTCCAAGAAAATTAATGTTTCTTCATTTTACATCCGCATTTGGAGGTAAGTGTCCATTACTTTTTAGATCACCAAGTAAAAACTTTGTGCAAAAAAAAGATAGGCTTATTTATGGGTATAAAACTAAAATGATAAATCATTATAGTAAATTAGAATATATCAAAATATGATAAAATTATTTTAATATCTTTTTACATATATTATATAAATTTTCAGAATAATTTTTTTTATTAAAATAAAAAAAATATAATAAATTAATAAAATTGTTTTTTTTAATTTTTTTTCCCAGATAAATATTCCTAAAACTTTTAATTAAGTCTTGTTGGTTTTTTGATAGATAAATATTCTTAATGTGTTCGACTTTTTTGAAATGTTCGAAAGATGAAAATAAATTTCTTGTACTTAAAAAATTTTTTTTATCAAAATGGGAAAGTACAATATAATTTTTATTTAATAAAAGTGCTTCCATAACAACAGTGGTAATTCCACCCACAACAAATAATGAATTCTTTAACAATGATAAATAATAATCTTTTTTTAGAATTGAACTAGATCTTGTGTTCTTCTTATAAATACCTAAATCAGAGGAAATATCAAATTTTACATTTTTAAAACGCAAATTAATAAATCTAGAATAAACTTTTTTACTATTATAAGGGTGAGGTCTATAAATTATTTTTAAATTATTATAAAAATTTTTATTTTTTTCTATCTCATTATCTAAAGTAATAAGAGGAGTGATTTCATCTGTCTCCTCTCTAACTCCTAAAAAAAGAACATATTTGAATTTATGAACTTTTTTAATTTTTTTATTTAAATTTTTTTTAAAAAAATCAAACTTTGGGTTACCTAACAAAAAAACTTTATCATTTTTAAATTTATGAATTTTAATTGCATGCTCTTTAGTTTGCTGACCCCAAACAGCTAAATAATTTGGTTTATCCAACATTACTGTTTTGGTTGATAAATTATCCCAATTATCAATCAAATATAATGACTTTATATTTAATTTAGATGTAATTGATATTAAAGAAAATACTTCACTTTCATACAAATGAGTTGGATATATTACTAAGTCAGCATTTTCTTTAATTATTTTATTTTTTAAATCATTATTCTTATTTAAAAAAAATGTAAAATAACTGTAACTTAATTTATAAATTAATTTATTTGATAAAATTTTTATTATTAAAATTTTATAAAATAAAAAAATATAGTAATTAAAAAAATGTTTTAACTTTTTAATAAAACTCAAATTTTTAAAAACAATTTTTTTTTTTATTAAATGATTTTTGAAATCTGGGTGAAAATAATGATTGACAAATTCAAAAGTTTTTGATTTTTTTTTAAATCTCTCTCTAATAACTAAATATAGTCTTTGAACTCTCGCATCATTTGCCCTCAAGGTATTATAATAAATTACTCTTTTTTGATTTAAGAGATCTTTTTTTTTAAATTTCCTACTATTAATAAGATATGTAACTTTGTATTTTTTTTCTAAAATTTTGAAAGCTTCATAATTTATATATTTTAAGTAATAATCAGACGTAAGACATATGCATATTTTCTTAATCATTTTTAATTAATTTTTTAATTAAAAATCTAGACATAAAGATTAAAAATAAAGTAAAAATTATTCCTGCATAAAATTTTTTACTAATAAATAAAAAAAATATTTTTTCTTTCATGTTTTTTCGCTCATAAAAAGAAAGGTTATAATTTTTACCATCTAATAATTCATAATCTTTATCTAATTCTATTTTTTTGGCTATTAATTTATATTCAGCAGTCAAACTATCTATTTCTAATATAACATATCCAACATTTGGATAAGCGTCTCCATTTCCAATATTATAAAATTCAATACCATCAATCAAATCCACCCAATAGATTATATTTACATTTTGTTTGCCATAATTGTCCTGTTGGGTTAGATCTGAAAAATAATATCTTTTGCCAGAACCAGAAAAAACTGCTTCGATATTATTTATTAAGTTTTCCCTTATATCATTATATTTATATGATTTTCTGTGTCCAAAAACTTCATCTGATAAAACACTATCATCCCAAATTCTTTCTGTAGTAAATATAAATTTTTTTTTATCCAGATCTATATTTTTATTTTTTTCTAAAAAAGAATTTATATTATTTAAATTGTCATTGCCTGGAACAAGTAATATTTTAAAATTATCAAAATTAATTTCTTTGTATAAATAATTAACGTTTTCTTTAAATTTGTTAAAATTACTTGTTTCATTATAACTTGGCAAAAAATAAATTTTATGATTAATTTCATGAATTATTTTAAGATATACATCCTTTTTAGAGATGTAATTTCCGCCTAAAAAAAATACAGAGTCAACTTTTTCGTTATTAATTTTTTTGTAAATCTCTGAAACTAATATCTCATTACCTTTGTCAATCAGAGGGTATGTATGTCCTATTAACAGAAATCTCAATTTTGCCGCGTATGAAAATGAGGTATTAAATAAATTCATCAAACAACTTAAAACTAATACTATTAGATATTTTTTTAATAATTTAAAAGTTTTCATATCACTTATTTATTCAATAAATTTTGACTTTAAACTTAATTGTACAAATAATAAATATCATATATTAAACTTTAGGACTTTATATAATAAAAATTTTTAATGAAAAAATTTAGCTCAGAAATTAAAAACTATACTACTGATGGAAAAGTAGTTCATTATTCTAAATTGGAGAATATCAATGATAAGTTATCTAAAATTATTGGAAAAAAATTTTATGATTATAGAAAAAAGTGGGATGATGCTAATAAATTAAATTTAATAACTGAATTTCCGTTATTCTTACATGTGGAGTTAAATCAAACATGCAACTATCAATGCCCACATTGTATAATAGGAAATCCTGATGAGGTAAAAAAGTATTATCCAAAAAAAAATGCAGATATTAATTTTAATGATTATAAAAAAATAGTTGATGAAGGTTCTGAATATAATTGCCCATCTATATCGCCACAAGGTGATAATGAACCTTTGTTAATTAAAAATTTTGAAGACTATCTTTATTATGCATATAAAAAAAATTTTATTGATATAATGTTTAACACCAATGGATCTCCTCTTACTATCAGGCGTGCCCAAAAAATATTAGACTCAGGAGTTACAAGAGTCAGAATTAGCCTAGATGCTTATTCAGATGAGGTATATAAAAAAGTAAGAGTTGGAGCAATTGATCTGGAAAAAGTTCATAGAAATATATTTCAGTTATTGGAATTAAAAAGCAAAGGGAATTATAAATTACCAATTATTGGTGTAAGTTTTTGTAAAATGAAGAATAATGAACACGAAGAAAAACTTTTTGAAGAATTTTGGACAGATAAGGTCGATTTTGTTAGTATTCAAAATTACATACCACCTACAATAAATAAGGTAAAATATTTTGATTTCTACACTGATGATCAAGTATTAAAAAAAGAAAAAAAAACTTTTAACTGCAATCAACCATATCAAAGAGTAGTTATAAGAAACCATAATATTTATCCATGTTGTGTAACTTTAGCAATTCCTGAAGATGAAAAAAAAGATAACTTAATTATTGGAAACATAAAACATTCAACAATTTTTAAAGCATGGAATAGTAATAAAATGAAAAATTTAAGAATGATTCACAAAGAAGGAAATTATAAAAAAAATAATATTTGCAATAATTGTGTGAATTTAAATTATCCTACTAAAAAGTTTATAGAAAAATTAAAAAATAATATTTGAGTTTAGAATAAATAATATGGAGCTTCTTTATTTTCATCTACAAGGACATTGTCAAAATATATTTCTGAATTTGGCTGTCTAAGAAAATTTGATTCTAAAATATTTGAATAATTGATTTTGTTGATAAATAGAATACCAGGTCCATATTCCCTTTTTTTTTGATAAGCAGCACCAATAAAATTTACATTATTTACAACAGTATTATTTACATTGAGAATTGAGTTATCTTTAGATACGAATGCAAATTTACTATTTTCAATAGTAGCATCTTTCAATTTTATATTACTTTTTTCTCCAACACTTATTGCTTTATCGCCAGATCCTGAAATAAATATTTTTTCGATGGATGCTTGAGAAGCAGAAAAATCAAAACTATCATTACCAGAATTTTTTATTAAAGCTTTAAAAATTTTTCCATTACTGAAATCTAAATCAATTGCATCCAAATGAGAATTAAGAAATTGCACATCTTCAATAATAAAATTGGAACTTATAATATTCATATGATCATCTCCGAAAAAATTATTTTCAAATACCGAGTTTTTAATATAAACATCAGAATTGTAAAAATTAATTGCTCCAGAAATTATTTGGCTTGTATCTTTTGGCGCTGATAAATTTTTAGTAAATAAATAATCAATTGTTGAAGTTTTATTTGCATCAACAATAAGTAAATAATTTTCATTAATATTTGATCCTATATGTTCTATTTTAACAGGATTATTTTTTGTGCCATTAATTTCTATTGGGGAAAAGGAAATGATCGAGGAATCTTTTTCTAAATAAATATTAGTTCCTTCATTGATCTTGACAAGAAAATTTTTTGGAATAATTATATTTTCAGATACATATATATCTCCACTATGAAAAATTATATTATTATCAATAACTTTAAAAATATCATTTTTTAATATCAAAGGTTGGATAAGTTTTTTTTTAAAAGCTAAAAATTCTTTATTTTCACTTTTTAATTTCAAAACATTAGTTTTATGAATTTTACTTGAGTACTCAGCTTTGTATAAAATTTTAATATTACTTTGAATTTTTGAGGTATTATTAATTTTTTCTTTTAATAAATCTAATTCATTTATATTTTCTAATATATTATTATTTTTAATATCAATTAGAATTTTTTGTGGGTTATTTGATTGCAAACGCGAAGATATTTTAATTTTATCTTTTAGAGAAAATTGAATTCCATAAAACTGGATTCCTACGATTTCTAAAGGAAATCTTAATGAATTTATAACTGTAAATTTAAAACCGTCTTGATCAATCTCTTCTAAATTAATTTCAACAAAATTATTTGTATTTAAATATTCTTTTAAAATTTCGATATTTTGTGAGATAGTTTGTAAAGAAAATTGTTTGTATCTTCTTGGAAAATTAATTTTAAGTTTTTTTAAATTTTTAAAATAATCTTCGTCATTACTTAAATTTTCTAAAAATTTTTCTTTGTTTGCAACTAAATAATTCAGTTGATCTATATATTTTTCAAA
>Ga0181552_10001590_pt1 | contig 17260 bp, 14 predicted proteins | sample 011ome_18_FD_130583 | JGI IMG/M metagenome (GOLD analysis project Ga0181552, IMG submission 130583) | Coastal salt marsh microbial communities from the Groves Creek Marsh, Skidaway Island, Georgia - 011501BT metaG (megahit assembly) | ecosystem: Environmental > Aquatic > Marine > Intertidal...
AGCCGTCCTTTGGTGAGAAACCGGCACGCGGTAAAAAGCCTTTTGGCAGCAAGCCCGCTTTCAACAAACGGCCTAATTTCGGTGACAAGTCAGCAGCACAGAAACCCGCATCTGATCGCGGCAGACCTGCAGACCGCGCCGCGTCACCAGCACCAAAATCCCGCAAAGTTGGCCCACCGCGGCGTAACAAAAGCGCTACCCCACAAGGGGGTCAGGGCACCTTAAAACGGCGCCGGTAGCCCCCGTTCTAATAATTGCGGGGCGGGAATATTACGACTAAAGCAACAGATCCCTTAGGCGGTCTGGCGCCAGAAATGTCGCTGGACGATAAAAACAATCGCCGAGCCCGCGCCCATTGCCAACAACGCATAAAACCATGCGCCGAGAATATCCGCGCCGCCAGCCTGATCCAGCACATAGCCAACGGCTGGCCCACCAAGTGCGCCGCCGCCAAAGCCGATCATCGAATGCACTGCCAGCAGCGCGCCGCGATCATGTGAATCACCCGCCTCGACCGTTCCCGTTGTCAGCGCCCCCGAATCCAGCATGATAAAGCCATTGTAAACCCATAATCCCAGTACCACCAACCAGATCGGCCCCGTAAGGCTAAATGCCACAAGCAGGCTGACCAGTGCGCTTGCCGCCCCGATCAGCGCGATCACCCTATGCCGTCCAAAGGCGAGGCATAATCGGGCACCAAGCAATGACGCCAACATGCCGGTAACCGTGATCAGGCTGACGATTGTGGTCACAGCACCAATCCCAAAGCCACCATCGGCACGGCTGGCCAGAAATACCAGCAGTGCAAAGCTCCATGTCCGAAAGGCGAACAGCTCATAGGTATGGGTGCCATAGGCAAGGATATAGCCAAGCGCGACGGGCTTGCGGAATGCCGGACGCAAATCTAGTGGGTGGCGTTTTTTCTGGCTGGTAGGCAATAGCGTTGCTCGGCAGGGCCGAACCTGAAACAGCACAAGCATCGCCGCAAGCCCCGACCCGCCAGCCCCAAGATAGGCCGCAATCTGCCAGTCAGCATGGGCCAGAAGCGTTCCCATTACAGCGAATGATGTGCCAGTTCCAATGCCAAAACAGGCCGTATACCACGGCACCGATCGCACCCGCGCCGCATCATCCAGCCGGGCGTTTAGAATTTGCAAACCGGGCATATAGGTGCCAGCAAGACCAGCCCCTACCAAGGCCCATGTTATTGATGCAGACCAGAAACCATCGGCTAATAGACCAAAGCCGAGACAGCCAACCCCACCAAAAGCACAGCCGCCCAAAAATACGAGCCGCGCATCAACCCGGTCGGTTAATCCCACCAGAACCGGTGTTGCTAACAGATAGCCAGCAAAATAGGCGCCGCTAACCAAGCCAATATCGGTATTGCTAAGGCCCCATTCCTGCCCCAGGTTGAGCAAAAAAACCGGCCATAACGCAAAGCTGAGCAATGCCAGAATTCCGGCAAAACTTACAAGGGCCAAAAGTTGTTTTGGGTTATCACCAGATACCATTTATCACCATCCGGTAGTAAAGCTATTCAATCATCAGGCTATTTTATTATATGGCTGCCCAAATGGACCCCGACAACATATGCTACCCCAATGCGACGCGGAGCGGGACTGCGCTGTGATTAGATCATGCTGTTGCGGGATTGCCCAGCAGTCTTGAGAGGTGCTCGAGGCCAAAAAAAGCACCGCAGCGTTCCCCTGCGATGCTTTTGATCTGTACGCGTTGGCCTGACTTAGCCGCCGAGGAACAACCGGCCAACGTCTGGGTTATCCAGCAATGCGTTACCAGTATCAGCAATCGCTGTTTCGCCTGACACAAGAACATAGCCAATATCGGCAAAGGCCAAGCCTTTTTTGGCATTCTGCTCAACCATGATGATTGTCTTGCCGTCCTTCTTTTGCAGGTCATCAAGAATTTCGAAGACCATGTCGATAAAACGCGGCTCCAGACCAATTGACGGCTCATCAACCAGAAGAACCTGCGGCTGCATGACCAGCGCACGCGAAATCTCGAGCAAACGACGCTCACCACCCGAGAGAACCCCAGCAGGCTTGTCACGCCGATCAGCAAGACGGCTATATTTATCAAAAACCATCTCGGCCGCAGCTTTCGCCTCAGCGGGACGGTTTTTCAAAAAGCCACCCATCAGCAAGTTTTCCTCAACGGTCATTTGCGGGAAGACAGACTTATCCTGAAGGATGTAGGCAATACCTGCCTCGGCAAGTTTCTGCGAAGGAGTTAGGGCTGTCACGTCTTTTCCATCGATAACAATCGAGCCAGAGAAGATGTTGGTAAAGCCAAAGATCGAGTGCAGTACAGTGGACTTGCCCGCACCGTTTGGTCCGATTAGGCACAATGACTGACCACGCCCAATGGACAGACTGAATTCATGCAAAATTTCCATTTTGCCATAACCAGCCCGCAGGTTGTTGATGGTCAGGTAGTTCTCATTGTTCGCCAGCTTTTGCAGCTCCTTGACGGTTGGCGCGTTAGCTGCAATCGACGCGGCTTCACGGGCAACCTGATCAACCGACATCACCACATCAACCGAACCACCGCCATAGCCCCTGACATTCTTCTTGGTGTTTTTTACTGCCTTTGCCGAAGCTTTTTTAGCGGCAGCTGTTTTTACAGGTGCTTTTTTCAACGCTGCTGATTTTGCCACGGTTTTTTTAACTACAACTTTCTTGGCTACAGCTTTTTTAGCAGGAGTCTTTTTCACAGCAGGCTTACTGGCGGCCTTCTTTGGCGAATTTGCCTTGGCGACTGGCTTTTTTGCTGATGCCTTTTTTGTGGCCGAGGCTTTTGCAGCAGTCTTTTTCACAGGTTCTTTGGCCATTAGTGCCCTCCAAGATACGCATCAATAACGCGGGGATCATTCTGCAAATCTTCTGGTTTGCCATGTGCCAGCATCTTGCCGTTCGACAAACAATAAATTTGCGATGCAAGGTTCATGATCACCCGCATGTTATGTTCGATCACACACAATGTTATACCAAGCTCTTCATTTGCTCGCCTCAACCTGTCAATCAATCCATTGATCAATGTTGGGTTAATCCCGGCCGTAGGCTCATCAAGGAGCAGAACTTTTGGCTCATTCATCAATGCCATCGCAAATTCCAAAAGTTTTTGTTGTCCAAAGGACAGATCGCCAGAGATTAAGTTTCGTTTGGAGTAGAGGCCAACAAATTCAAGCAAATGTTCGGCACGGTCACGTATTTCACCACTGCGACTGGCAAACATTGAATTTTTTGAGCCTTCCCTGTGCGATACTGAAATCTGCATGTTGTCAACACAATCCATCTTCTTATAGATTCGGGTCTGCTGAAAGGTCCGCAACATCCCAAGACGCGCAATATCACCAACCCTCAGCTGAGATATCTCAGTATTCTGAAATTTGATCGAACCGCTATCTATCGGATGGTAGCCAACAATTGAGTTGAAAAGTGTTGTTTTTCCGCAGCCGTTGGGGCCAATAATGCCAGTAATTGAGCCACGCTCGACTGTCATCGAGATATCGACGTTAGCTTTAACGCCCCCGTAGGATTTGGAAACGTTTTCAACTGCAATAATAGGGTCAGCCATTTATGCCCCCTCTTTCACTTGTGTGTTTGACCGGTCTACAACGATACCAAACTTTTCCGGGTATTTCGTCTGCAGCCAGCCCATGATGCCTTCTTGAAAGTAAACAATGTTCACAATCAAAATGAGCCCGAGGACAACCCACTGTAGCCCCAATAGGTATGTCCAAGTAGCTTCTTTCACAACATGGAAAAGGATTGCCCCAAGCACGGGACCCCAAAGTGTACCCTTTCCGCCGAGGAGAGACATCGCCACCATAAAAATACCAAATGTCGCAACTGGGAACGCCACCTCCAGCGGCTCAATATAACCGACCATGTTGCCAAAAACGGCTCCCGAACAACCCATGAAAAACGCTGCAATAGCCCACCCTACCTGCTTGTATCTCAAAGTAGGGATACCCATTGCTTCGGCCTTGTCCTCATCATCGCGGATGGCATTAGCGGCAAGACCAAATTGCGTTTTAAACAACCATTTGATTACGAAATGTGCGATAACGGCGAGCACAAAGCACAGAATGTAGAAGAACAAAGATCTGTATTCGATGGGGAGAGGAAGAAATGGCATCGCAATTCCAGCACCAGCACCGATTACTTCAATGGTACCCGCTATCTCACGAGCAGCAACTGCAACCCCGAGTGTACCAATCGCGAAGTAGGGCCCCCGCAGACCAAAGACAGCCAATCCTAATAACAGGGCCAAACCTGAGCATGCTACGCCAGCCATTACTATGCCCATAGATAAACCTGTGTAGTACTCAGCTTCTGTAAATACTGGCTTAATCGCTCCATAAGATGCGGTAAACTCCCCTAGGTCGTAAAACATCGAGACCTGAATCGCCGCCGAAACATACATGCCAACACCGAAGAAAGTAATGTTACCGAGCGAATTATAGCCCATTTGACCGCCAGTAATGTCCCACGTAGTCGCCATGAGCACCATGATCCAAAGGACAGCCATTTGCATAACATAATCCGGGAAAGCTATTGGACCGAGGATACCAAAAACGGCTAATCCCACATAAATCAACTTTTCATTCATTTTACCGAACCACCTGTCTTTGACGACGCAATTGGATCTGACGCCATGATAGAACACCAATTAGTACAAATACCGCAGCAGCGACTTGCCACTCAGCACCGGCAATAATGCCAGCGTATTGCTCAACCCATCCTAGTACAAAGCTCATGCCAATCACTCCCGGCAGGTTTCCGAGGCCGGCAGCTGTAACAATAGCGAATGTTCGGAGCGAATAGACAATCCCATAAAACGGCTGGAGAACCCAAATCATCGAAACAAGCACTCCGGCTATACCACAGATCGCAGAATTCAAGGCGAAGGTAAGCATGTAGATCTTGTCAGTGTCGATGCCTAAAACCCGCGCGGCACGCGCATCTTGAGCCGTTGCCCTGATCGCCTGGCCCGTCCGAGATTTAGTCATGAAAATCACAATGCCTGTGGCAAAAACGCCTGCAAGAGCAAGCGATACAATTTTAATTGTCGGCACAGTCACAAAGTCATCAAACATTGTCATTATGTGCATGTGGGAGTCGACAGTCTGAACTTCCGGTCCATATACTAGGTTCATTACCTGCTGCATGAATAGCGACAAGCCAAATGTCGCAAGTAACGAAACAAACATGTCGTTTTCAATCACGCGCCGGATAACCAATTTGTAAACCAACACACCGTAAAAAAACATCACGACGGAGATAAAAGGCAAAGCGATAACTGGGTGGACACCAAAGTTGTTCGCTGAGAAAGCCAAATACCCGCCCATTATAACGAAATCGCCTTGAGCCAAGTTTTTGACATTCATCACGCCCCAAACTAGAGCCAAACCGTATGCAGCGAGCGCAAATACCGCTCCAATGAAGATTCCGTCCAAAATCATTTGGACATTCATCACTGGCGCATATACGAAAAGGAGTTGCAAATTATCAAGCATGATTTGCCCTCTGATATGAAAAAAGAAAAGAAAAGAGCTGAATTTTCTGGCTCAGGAGGGTTAGCACAAGCAGACAATCAAAGGAAGCCCTTAAAATAAGGGCTTCCAAAGTATTTGGTGTGATTGACTGCTAGTGGGTGACTCTTAGTATGCGACCTTACGGGGCATATCGAAGTCTTTGAACGTAACCACATTCTTATAGTTACCATCCGCATCAATCTGACGATAGAACATCGGCTTTGCGATGTTATTACCAGCTTCTGAGAACTTGATGGGGCCATAGAACGTATTCATGTCCGTTGCTGCCAAAGCATCGCGAACCTTATCACGATCAAAGCTGTTAGCACGCTCGAAGGCGTCTTTGAACACGAGGACAGCAGCAGAAGCCTGAGCTGTCTGATAAGGAATGCCTGTATTGTACTCAGGGTAGGCCGCCTTGAAGTCTTTGTCATACGTTGGAGCATCCCCAAAAATTGGTTCGCTGTTCGGCAAATTTGTCAACCACTGTGTTGGGCAAAGTAGGCCGTTTGCAGACTTTGGAAACTTCACATGAACCTTTGCAGCTTCGCAATGAGTAATCGCGATGACTGGGGCTTGGATTTTCATTTCCTCAATTTGACGAGCAGCAGTAGCCGCACCCTTGGAGTGACCTGAAACCAGGAGAATATCTGGCTTGAGGGCCTTGAACTTAGTCAAGGTTGCTGACATGTCTGACAAATCTGCAGGTAGCTTGTCGTCGATCACAATTTTCATATTGTACTTTTTGGCAACATCAAGAACACCGGCGCGGACATCAAGTGAGAAGCCATCGTTTTCAAACGCCATTCCAATCCGCAGGTCTGATGGGGCTTTCCAACCAGCTTTTGCACGCTGAGCAACAAGGTCAAGAACCGGAGCCAGATAATACTCAGATGTGGACAACACAGCGAACATGTATTTGTACCCTTGGGTGAACAGTGAGCGTGATGCTCCCTCTGCCTCAACCATCGGCACTTTATATTTTTCTGTCACTGGAGCTACAGCTTTCGTCATAGTTGTGCTGTATGGCCCGAGCATAAACTCTACTCCATCCTGCTTGACCAACCGCTCAGTCAGCTGCGAGGCACGAGACGGTGTCGACTCGTCGTCATAATAGACAACTTTGAGCTTGTAGCTTTTTCCACCAACTTTGACGCCACCGGTATCATTAATCCGCTTCACTGCAAAATCATAACCCTTTTGGGTGTGAAAACCATTAGTTGAATATTTACCTGTGAGCGAGAGTGAAGACCCAATGGTGATGGTGTCGCCCTCAACTTTTGCCATTGCACCGCCAGCAAAGCCTGCGACACTAACAGCAAGGGCTGCGCCCAGGGCCACCGAATACTTATTATACATTCCTAATTCCTCCCAGAATTGAACATTTAGTACCGACGTACGCTTGCTCAAGCTGATCAAGCCGCCGAAGTAGTTCTCACCATTTAAAGGAAAAAAAATCACTCGCGCAACCCAAACTTACCTGCGAACCAAAATAAATTTCGAATTGGTCAATAATCAAATTCCAACTTGGCAATAAGCATGGACGCTCAGCAAAAATTGTTCTGAGATTGCGGTTTTGTAGAATCGGTGAGGCGGGTGCGGCGAGGGGCTTATTAGCAAAAACGGTGCTGACCGCATAACTCGCGCCGCCCCACCGCCTGGCGACCTATCTTGAAGCGACTTAGCGGGGGACGTCACCTTTCAGGGTAATCCGGTGCAGCAGCCGGCGATAACCATGATAGTCGTTCAACGGGTAATGCTGGACGCAACGATTATCCCAAAAGGCCACATCGCCAACCTGCCATTTCAACCTGCACTGGAATTCCGGCGAAATTTGATGGGTGAAAAGGTAATCCAACAACCCCCGACTTTCTTCCTCACTCCAACCATCAAAGGCGACCGTATGCGCCGGGTTGATGAACAGCGCCTTGCGACCAGTTTCCGGATGGGTGCGCACCACCGGATGAATGCCAACCAATGCATCGGGATCTACACCGCTTCCCGAATCCTTGATACGCTCGCTGCGGGTTGACGTTACCCGTTTTTTGCCCGCCGCATTGACCGCCCGTAAACCGTCCAGCATCGCGCGAAGCGAATCTGATAATTGATTATAGGCATCATACTGGCTGGCAAACAGGGTATCACCGCCCAGTGGCGGCAACTCCTTGGCATATAGCAAAGTCGCCATTGGCGGGCATTTCTGATAGGTCGTATCGGAATGCCAGATGCCACCAAAATTGACCTTTTCATCTTCCTTTTTCAACACCTCGGTGATCATTGGAAAACCCTCAAGTCCGGTCAAGAACGGATAGATATCCGGCTCGCCAATGGTCGTAGCAAACGCAAGCTGCTGCGCCGGCGTTATATCCTGACCACGAATTACAATCATCTGATGTTCGAGCCATACCGCACGAAGCTCGTCAATCAAGCCTGTATCGATTGATGTACTTAGATCAACGCCCGTGACTTCGGCGCCCATAGCCGGTGCTAACGCTGTTACCTTCATAAAAAAACCTCGCCCCCAAATAACCCGACAATGCCAAGGCGCAGTTCCCGCCCTCTGCCAGGATCTTGCAATTATCGTAGTATTGACTAAATCGGCCGAACACCGCATGGCCTTTCAGCTTGCATGAAAAAAATATCTTGGCCTAGATTTGGAAAAAAGCAAGCCTGTTTGGCTGGATCTAAATTTGGCTATAACTGGTACCAAAGTCGGCTTGGCTTCGCCGAAAAATGATAGTACAAACATGAGCCTAGAGTTTACGGTTCGCATCAGGCACGCCTTACAATCCTATAATCGTCTCGCGCGAGCTAAGATAACTTATGACCAAGATTTTAACCGTAACTTAATGTAACGACAGGGTGAAAACTCATGAAGATGACAACCGAAGAAGCGTTTGTAAAAGTCCTGCAAATGCATGGCATTGAAAATGCTTTTGGCATTATCGGCTCTGCAATGATGCCGATTTCCGATCTCTTTCCGCAGGCCGGTATTACCTTCTGGGACGCAGCGCATGAATGTAACGCAGGCATGATGGCGGACGGCTTTACTCGCGCCACCGGCAAAATGTCGATGATGGTTGCGCAGAACGGCCCTGGCATCACCAATTTTGTAACCCCGGTTAAAACCGCCTATTGGAACCATACGCCATTGCTGTTGGTCACCCCACAAGCGGCAAATAAAACGCTTGGTCAGGGCGGCTTTCAGGAAGTCGAGCAGATGGCCTTGTTTAAGGACATGGTTGCCTATCAAGAAGAAGTACGCGACCCATCGCGCGTTGCCGAGACCCTTAACCGTGTCATCCTGCAGGCAAAGCGCGCATCAGCACCAGCTCAGATTAATATCCCGCGTGACTTCTGGACACAGGTTATTGATATTGAACTGCCAGCTATCGTTGAGTTTGAGCGGCCATCAGGTGGCGAAGATGCAATCAATCAAGCCGCCGAGATGCTTTCAAACGCCAAATTCCCAGTATTGCTGAACGGTGCGGGCGTTGTGATCGGCGGCGCGATCGAAGCTTCAATGAAACTGGCTGAGCGTCTTGATGCGCCGGTTTGCTGTGGATACCAGCACAATGATGCCTTCCCGGGGTCGCATCCGCTATTTGCTGGCCCGCTTGGCTATAATGGATCAAAGGCCGGAATGGAATTGATTGCCAAGGCCGATGTTGTATTGGCACTAGGAACGCGGCTGAACCCGTTCTCAACCCTGCCCGGTTACGGCATTGATTACTGGCCAAAAGACGCCAAGATCATTCAGGTTGATATCAACCCCGATCGTATTGGCCTCACCAAGAAAGTTACTGTCGGCATTGTTGGCGATGCGAAGAAAGTCGCGACAAGCATTCTTGGCAAACTGTCAAGTACCGCTGGTGACATTGACCGCAACAGCCGTAAAGAACTGATTGCCAAAACGAAATCAGCATGGGCGCAGGAACTCACATCCCTCGACCATGAGGATGATGATCCAGGGACAACTTGGAACGAGCGTGCACGCGGTCGTGAGCCACAGAAAATGTCACCACGCATGGCATGGCGCGCCATTCAGTCAGCCTTGCCAAAAAATGCGATCATTTCATCGGACATCGGTAATAACTGCGCAATTGGTAACGCCTATCCGACCTTTGAGGAAGGTCGTAAATATCTTGCGCCTGGTCTGTTTGGGCCGTGTGGCTATGGTCTGCCATCAATCATGGGGGCGAAAATTGGGCGACGCGATGTGCCGGTCGTCGGGTTTGCTGGCGATGGTGCCTTTGGTATTTCAATGAATGAAATGTCAGCGATTGGCCGTGAGGAGTGGCCGGCCATCACCATGGTTATTTTCCGCAATTACCAGTGGGGTGCCGAAAAGCGCAACACAACCCTGTGGTTTGAGGATAATTTTGTTGGCACCGAGCTCGACCAGCAGGTGTCCTATGCTAGCATCGCGAAAGCGTGCGGCGTTGAGGGCGTTGCCGTTTCAACGATGGACGAGCTTCGTGACGCACTGGCTAAGGCGGTTGATGCACAGATGAATGATGGCGTGACCACATTTATCGAAGTTATGCTGAACCAAGAGCTGGGCGAGCCGTTCCGGCGTGACGCGATGAAAAAGCCAGTGGCCGTTGCCGGCATTAACCGAAGCGATATGCGGCCACAGCAAGGCGCATAACATTGCGGGCGGTATACCGCTCGCTAAATGTAATTGCGGCAAAGAAACGAAACAAAAAGGGGCTGTCAATGGCAGCCCCTTTATCAAATGCACAAATTGTCTAATCTGAATTCAAATCTGGTTTAAACAGTTAGGATCGTGCAGCCGGTTGTCGCACGGCCAGTTAACGCATCATGCGCTTTGGCCACATCTTCCAACGCAAAACGCTGGTTGATCGCGACATTAATTGTACCGTCAGTCACCACCTTGAATAGTTTTGCTGATGCCGTATCAAGCCATGAACGGTCACCAACAAAATGGAATAATGTTGGGCGGCTGAGATAATATGATCCCTTGGCAAGATCACCTATCTTGAAATCGGCATAGGCTCCAGATGATTGACCAAACGCGATGATTGTACCACGTCGCCTGGTTGATGTGATGCTGCGAGCCATCGTGTCATTCCCGACCGAGTCATAAGCCACATCCACACCCACCCCGTTTGTCAGGCGCATCACTTCCGCCTCAAAATCGGTAGTCGTGTAATCAATCACATGATCAAAGCCGTTTGCCTTTGCCAGCGCGCATTTTTCCGCACCGCCAGCCGTACCAATTGTGGTTGCCCCAATCGCCTTTAGCCACTGACCTGCAATCAGGCCAACGCCGCCAGCCGCCGCATGAAACAATACAGTATCATGAGGTTTAACGACAAAGCTGTCATGGATCAGATAAGCAACAGTAAGGCCCTTTAGCATGATTGATGCTGCGAGTTCGCTTGGCACATTATCTGGCAGCTTGACAACATAGGCAGCATCAATAAGCCGGTGCGTTGCATAGGCGCCATTCGCCAGCGTGTAACCAACCCGATCGCCAACCGCAAGGCCAGTCACATCCTCGCCCACTGCCTCAATAACCCCGGCACCTTCAGACCCCAAAATTAAATCACTGTCAACCGGCCATGGATAAGCGCCGCGACGGATATAGATATCCAGGAAATTGATGCCAATTGCATCATGTTTTATCAGCACTTCGTTGGCGCCCGGCGTCAAGTCGCCAAGATCAATTTTATGCAAAACCTCAGAACCACCTGGCTTGCCAGCCGCCATTGCATAACGCATTCAATATCTCCTTGTTTAAGTTCTGCACTTTGACTTTTACCCAGAAAGTGCCCATCGTTTTCTGCAATTGTTATTATTTTCACTCATATCAAGTAATCTGATAATGAGAGCTAATCGAAGATTTATGTGATCGAAGTATCACGGTCATCAAACAGATACTAATATTCAATCTTCAGAGAAAAGCATCGTTTGTTTCACATCAATTTACTCAGTCTGACGATCTGCCCAACTTGCAAATATACGCTCAAGGACAACGATTACGTAGTACAAGACAATGCCTAAAATTGCCAGAGCAATCAAAACAGCAAACATAAGTGGATAATCAGAGTTGGTTTTACCACTATCAAAAAGGGCTCCAAGGCCACGTCCGTGCGGTGATACTATCTCCATCAAATTAGTACCAATGAAGGCCAATGTTACTGCAACTTTAAGGGCGCCAAAAAACTCTGGTAAGGTCTTTGGCAAAGCAATTTTCCAAAAAATAGTAATTCTCGATGCACCAAGAGCTCTAAGTATATCTCTATACTCAGGTTCCAAAGTTGACAGCCCCACAGAAACAGAAACTGCTATCGGGAAAAAAGATATCATAAAAGCAATTAAAACTGTATTCAGGTCGTGCTGGCCTACAAACATCAAAGCTACGATTGGCACAACAGTCGCTTTAGGAATAGCATTAAAACCAACGAGAAGTGGGTATAGCCCTTCACGCAGGACTCTTGAGAATCCCATTAAAACACCGAAAAATAGTCCAACGATTACAGCAATCAATAAGCCGACAACGGTTCGCCAAAGAGTTTCCCATCCATATGTCAAAAACAACCATTTAAAACGCCAAAACGCAGGCCAAAGGTCACTTGGCGAGGCCATTTTATAATTTGGCCAGTTGTTGACCCAAACAATTGTTTCCCAGAACAAAAGAAACAAAACAATGGCAAAAATTGGAACTGCAGCCTGCCTCATTAATCAGCTTCCTCATTCTGGCGGGCAATTTTGATTTGTTCTCGGAGGGTGTTAAGCATTTCGGTAGCCTGCGGTGTGTAGAGTTGATCAATGTTCCTCGGGCCCTTATGCGTCATTTTTTGTCTAAATTGTGCAGTTGCGGGTCTGCCGGATAGAACTACAACCTCATCGGCTAGAAAAATAGCTTCCCGTAAATCATGGGTTATCAAAACTCCAGTGAATGGTTCCTGAGCCCTAAGTCTATGCATGGTTTGCCATAGATCCTCACGAGTAAACGCGTCGAGTGCACCAAAAGGTTCATCAAGAATCAGTACCTCTGGCCTATGAACCAATGCACGGCACAAAGAGGCCCGCTGGCGCATTCCCCCGGATAATTCTGAGGGCTTTTTATCCTCAAAACCAGCTAATCCAACAAGTGCCAATAGGTCGCGAGCACGCTCTTCTCGTGCCGATGAACTCAGCGCGTTGGGCACAATCTCAAGAGGCAACATTACATTTTTTAATATGCTGCGCCACTCGAGTAAAACAGGGTTTTGAAAAGCCATTCCCACGATGTCTCTCGGAGAAGTTACCAGTTCGTCCTTGAGCCAGACCTGCCCAAAGTCAGGTTTCATTAACCCTGCAACTAACCGCGTGACAGTTGATTTACCACACCCCGAGGGCCCCACAATTGCAGTGAAGCCATCCTTGGGCACACTTAACGACAAATCATCTAACACAGGCAAATCGCCTGTGTTAGTGTGAAATGTATGTGAGACGCCTTCGATCCTTATTAGGTCTTTATTTCGTTTTGACGTTATCATTTTTTTGACCAACAAAAGCAGTCGTTAAGGCGGAACAGCGTTTGTTATCTTCGAGAGTTTAGTTAAGTTTTACTCCACCAACGGGTAAAAAGGCATCAGTGAAATAAAGCTTGGAATCTGGTTTTCTCTTGTAGTCATAAGTTTCAGCGAGTTGCTCAAGTGCTGCCGAAAACCGGTCTGGATCAATATTGCCCATTCCATTTTCTTTTACGTAGTCAGTTAAAACATTAGCGTCGATTGCCAGTTCTAAGCGACGCTTTTCTAAAGCACCGTCCGCCGCCGGGTTACGTTTTACAAGTGCACTGGTGGCCGCCTCAGGATTGTTAATTGCATCTTTCCATCCGGCACCAACAGCGACAAGAAACTTCTTCACAACATCTGGATTACTCTGAGCAAACTCAGTGTTAACAATTATCGCATTTCCATAAAGTTTGAGCCCATGATTTGCCATCAATATCGTTGTAATGTCAGCTTCTGGCACCCCAAGTCGAACAAGATTAAGATATGATGAAAACGAAAACCCTGTTACCGAGTCAACTTTACCCTCAACCAGCATGGGTTCCCGAGTTGGAAAGCCCACAGGTTCCACTTTTATTTTATTAATATCAATCCCATTCGCTTTAGCAAAAGACGGAAACTGGGCCCAAGCTCCATCAGGCGGTGGCGCGCCAAGAACTGACCCTTCAAGGTCACTAGGACCATTTATACCGCGCGACTTCCTTCCAATAACTGCAAAAGGGGGCTTGTCATAAACCATCATCACAGATGTAACCGGCGCTCCTGGGTTTTGATCAAGAAACTTTATTAATGAATTTATATCAGCAAACCCAAATGGATATGCGCCTGTAGCAACTTTAGGAATGGCGTCTAAGGAACCCTTGCCTGGCGAGATCTCAACATCCATACCTGCCGCTTTAAAATGTCCATTATCAATGGCAAGGAAGTATGGCGCCGACGGCCCCTCAAACTTCCAATCAAGAGCAAATTGTATTTTCGTTTCAGCTTGGCTAGTCGCTGAAATAAGAAAAGTACTCAAGGCTATCAGAAACACCCTCAAAATAGTTCTCATCATCTAGTTTCTCCCAACTTGTGTAATAAAAGTCGATTATCAATTTGATTAAAAAACAAACCCAAAAAAGTTAAGAGCTCTTGTAACGAGCGATATAGTTGCACTGCTTGCATGCCGGAAGATGCTAACTGGATTTTTTAGAGAATGACAAGCCTAAATTAACCCTAACTCAGTTGCTGCAAAAATTCACACAGGCGCTAGGTGCGGGTTCCACTGATACTGGAACGTCACCGCCAGAAAATACATGTCTTAATATGCAAATATGTGGCCTTGTTGAAATCACTACGCCTAATAATATCAGACGTATATTTACCAACGTATATTTACTATTATGAAGAGACAACTTTTTAAGAAAAATACAACACATGGCAGAAACAACATTACTTTTAAAAAATATTGACTTGCTAAGCACGATGGCGCCGGCTCCTGAAAAGCCGTTTGGCGATGAAATTACTCAAGCTGGATTGTTCGCACGCAATGGTATAATTGAAAAAGTTGGGAAATCTTCCGAACTGCCCACAATAGCTGATACCGTAATAGACCTAACCGGTCATGTGGTGATACCAGGCATGGTTAATACGCATCATCATATGTTTCAAAACTTAACTCGCGCAGTACCAGCAGCACAAAATGCACCGCTTTTTGGTTGGCTGAAGACGCTCTATCCAATCTGGTCGAAACTTGGCCCTGAACACATCTACTGGTCGAGCGCATTAGGCATGGCCGAGTTGGTGTTGAGCGGGTGTACAACATCATCTGATCATCTTTATCTCTATCCAAATGGGGCACGGCTTGATGATTCATTCGCCGCCGCCGCCGATATTGGCATGCGGTTTCACGGCACCCGCGGCTCAATGAGTATTGGCGAGTCAAAAGGCGGCTTGCCGCCTGACCAGTTGACCGAGGCTGAAGGGTCTATTCTGGGCGATTGCCAGCGGTTGATTGAAAGCCATCACAATGCCGATCGGTACGCCATGCAACGCGTTGCGCTGGCCCCTTGTTCACCTTTTTCAGTCAGCATGGATCTGATGCGCGAAACAGCGCATATGGCGCGTGCCTATCAGGTGGGCCTACATACACATCTTGCCGAAAACAGCGAGGATATTGACTATAGCATTGCCAGCTTTGGGATGCGTCCAGGCGAATATATCGAGGCAGTTGAATGGACGGGCAACGACGTCTGGCACGCGCATTGTGTTCAATTAAGCCCAGGCGAGATTGATTTATTTGCCCGCACCGGTACCGGTGTTGCCCACTGCCCCTGCTCGAATATGCGCCTGTCGAGTGGCATTGCGCCGGTTCGTGAAATGCTCGATACTGGCGTCAAAATTGGGCTTGGCGTCGATGGGTCTGCATCGAATGACAGCGCCCATATGCTGAACGAGGCGCGCCAAGCGATGCTTTTGCAACGGGTGATGAAAACCGGCGATGCGATGACTGCGCGCGAAGCGCTGGCACTGGCAACAACAGGCGGTGCGGGGGTATTGAACCGTGATGATATCGGTGTCCTGGCACCGGGCTATGCCGCTGATATTGCGGCCTTTGATTGTCGCACTATTGATTTTGCTGGCGCCGAATGGGATGTGCTGGCAGGCCTGGTATTTTGTGGCCCGATCAAATCCAACTATACCATTATCAATGGCCGGGTCATTGTTGATCAGGGACAGCTGGCCAGCATGGATATGCAGCATCTTCTTGCCAAGCATCGGCGCATGACCGCTGATTTAATCGAGCGGGCCTAAAGCCGGATAATCGCGGCCGGCCCATCATGCCAAACCTCGTCAAGATTATGCCCGCAACCTTGGCGGTCAATCACCAGAAAATCCTGCTCTTTTTGCAACACCAATAACGGGTGATGCCAAATGCCGCGATCATAGCTGACCCCCTGATCACCACGCGCCCGAAAACAGGCCAGGGTAGAAAAATCAGGGCCATCATCTGTGGCATTACCATGCGCCACGACCACTAACCACTCATGCTGGCTAAGTGGCATGAAGGCCTGAGATCCAAGAGGGTGGCGTTCCATCAGGTGAATTTCGATCGGATCTGGCCGCCGCCTGCCCCGAAACAGCGAAATGATAGGCTTGCCATCCTCAGCCGCCACATCAACCGCCGACATCGCGTCAAATCGCGTTGTAGTGCCTTGATTAATGCCAATCTGTTTGGCCCCGTCGGTTTCAATTACCGTTCCAAAGCCGGCAAAACGCGCCTTGGTCAGGGGCTGGATTTCCAAATCTTGAATATCTGTCATGTCCGGCACGCCAGATCCAGCTGCAAATTTACCCATCAGCGCGCCCCTTGAAACGGGTGGGTTGCGATCCAGTGATTGGCAATATCAATGCGCCGCGCAACCCAGACCTTATCATGCGCCATGATATGATCGAGGAACTTGACCAATCCGGCAAAACGGGCTGGCCGCCCGATCAGGCGGCAATGCAGACCAATTGACAGCATTTTAGGGCCGTTAGCACCTTCGGCATAAAGCACATCAAAAGCGTCAATCAGATATTGTGCAAATTGATCGCCGGTATGAAACCCCTGCGCCGTAGCAAACCGCATATCATTTGTATCCAGCGTATAAGGCACCACTAAATGCGCGCCGATCACCTGATTTGACCAGAACGGCAAATCATCTGAATAATCATCAGCATCATAGATAAAGCCACCCTCTTCAGCCACCAGATTGCGGGTGTTTTCCGATGTTCGCCCGGTATACCAGCCAAGCGGCCGCGTACCGCAAATATCGGTTAAAATCGAAATTGCCTTTTGCATATGCGCGCGTTCTTCGGCAATCGGCATCCCATGATAATTAATCCAGCGATAACCATGCGCGGCAATCTCATGTCCATCAGCAAGCGCCGCCTCAATCACATCCGGGTGCCGTTCTGCCGCCATCGCAACGGCAAAAACAGTCAATGGCAAACCGCGTCGACGGAACAGCTCAAGAATCCGCCAGACACCAGCGCGTGAGCCATATTCATAGATTGATTCCATCGACATATGCCGCGCGCCCTCAAACGCCGCCGCACCAATAATTTCAGATAAAAACACCTCGGAGGCCGGATCACCATGAAGCACAGTGTTCTCCCCGCCTTCCTCGTAATTCAGCACAAATTGAAC